>PVBE010630640.1_pt1 | contig 92809 bp, 77 predicted proteins | sample 1631181 | NCBI WGS metagenome assembly PVBE01 (sample SAMN08397723, study PRJNA350692) | Marine metagenome, whole genome shotgun sequencing project. | isolation source: water | place: Pacific Ocean | collected 2012-04 | reverse complement strand
CAACGTCGATCTGAAATTCGTAGCCTACGAAGGCTATGCCTGGGACCGACCAGACCTGTACGCATTTGTCACCAATATCATCGGCAAAACTACCGGAATCGCACTCGTTTCGGCCTAGCTAAACCGACTCGCCATCCGGCTACCCCGCACACGCTACTCGACGTTGAGATACTCCGCGAGTGTCTTGATGTTATAGCCCTGACCTCCCAGAGCGCCGACAGCTGTGCCTTCAGCCTCAACGGCACAACGCGCCGTATCGATCGATGTGAAGCACGGAATTCGCTGCATCACCGCCGATCGACGAATATGAAATCCGTCCTGCATCGTCGAACGGTCGCCAGTAACCGTATTCACCACGGCACTGACGCTCCCATCCTCAATAACATCAACAACCGTACGACCGGCTCCGATCCTCAACCGCTTCTCAACCTCGATCACTTCCACGCCCATCGCCCGGATCATCTCAGCAGTACCACCAGTTGCGTAGATCGGGTGTCCCGCCTTATCCAGAGTGCGAACCAGTCCTAGCGCATCGGCCTTATCGGGATCGGCGATACTCAACAGCACAGCCTCACCCTCCTGAATGTTCAACCCTGAACCCAGTAGCGCCTTGGTCACGGCACCTTCGAACGTTGTGTCGATGCCCATGACTTCACCGGTCGACTTCATCTCGGGACCTAGGAACGTATCGACACCGGCAAGCTTCGACATCGAGAAAACAGGTGCCTTCACAGCGATCAAATCTTGCTTCTTAGCAAGTCCGCCCTCGTAGCCCTGCTGCGCGATCGTCTTGCCACGCATCACCTCGGTAGCAATCCGAACCATCGGGATGCGCGTGACCTTAGAAATAAACGGAATCGTCCTGGATGAACGTGGGTTCACCTCAATGATATAAATCTCGGGATCATCGGATTTGCTGCTCGTTCCGCTGGCATTGAATCCGCGATACGTCCCGCCACCGGCAACGACGAACTGGATATTCATTAGCCCAACAACACCCAGTGCAAGACCGATCCGACGCGTGTAATCGACGATCATCTCGATCTCGTCTTCGGTAAGCGACTGTGCCGGGTACACCGCCATCGAATCACCAGAGTGAACACCGGCCCGTTCGATGTGCTGCATGATCCCCGGAATCAGTACGTCTTCACCATCGCAAACGGCATCGACTTCGACTTCCAGCCCTGTCAGATAGTGATCGATCAGGATGGTTTGTCCGGGGAATTCTCGCATTGCGTTTTCGAAATAGCGAAGCAACTCAGCGGGAGTCTGAACGATCTCCATCGCCCGTCCACCGAGCACGTAGCTTGGACGCACGAGAACCGGGTAATCAACGTTACTCGCCACCTGCAGTGCGCTCTCAACATCAGACGCCATTCCACCCGGAGGTTGCGGCAGTCCGTGACGTGCTGTCACTTCTTCGAATCGACCGCGATCCGAAGCCAGGTCGATCACGTCTGGAGTCGATCCCAGCACGGGTAGATCGGCAACGCCCAAGGACTGCGAAAGATTGATCGCGGTCTGCCCACCGAACTGCACCATCGATGATGGATTCGTTCCCCCATCACCCTCGTTCTCGATGATGTCGCGAACGCTCTCTTCGTCGAGCGGCTCGAAATACAACCGATCCGAAGTATCAAAATCCGTCGAAACCGTCTCCGGATTCGAGTTGATCATCACTGACTCGACACCCGATTTTTGTAAAGCCCGCGCCGCATGAACCGAACAGTAATCGAACTCGATACCCTGCCCGATCCGAATCGGACCGCTCCCAAGAACGATCGCCGTTTCGCGATTCGTCGGAACTGCTTCGTTCTCCTGCTCGTAAGTCGAGTAAAAGTACGGCGTAACCGCTTCAAACTCGCCAGCGCATGTATCGACCATCTTGTAGACAGGCTTGAGACCCCACTCTTTCCGTATGGTCCGGACCTGCTCAGGCAGATAATCGGCAAGTGTCCCGATCTGTGCGTCAGAGAATCCGAGGCGCTTTGCGCGCCGCATCAAGTCGGGAGTAATTTCCTCAGCGAGAAGCGTGCGTTCCATACCTACGATGCGCTGCAAGGCACGAGTGAACCACGGATCGACACCCGTTTCGAGCGTCACCGATTCAGCCGTCCGACCGCCACGAATCGCCGCGATCAACTTCCACAAACGATCATCGTCTGCAAGAAGATCAGGTGGTCCGTCGTTGCCCCAATCCGGATTCTCCCAGAGCAACGATCCACGTCCGTTCTCCATAGAACGAACTGCCTTTTGCAAGGCTGCTTCGAACGTGCGATCGATCGCCATCACTTCGCCAGTCGCCTTCATCTGCGTTCCAAGCGAGCGGTCACCCATGGGGAACTTGTCGAAAGGCCAACGTGGGATCTTTACAACGCAGTAGTCGAGGGCTGGCTCGAAAGCCGCCGTCGTCTTCTGTGTAACGGCATTTGATATCTGATCGAGCGTTTTCCCGAGTGCGATCTTGGCTGCGACACGGGCGATCGGGTAACCCGTCGCCTTTGATGCCAACGCCGATGAACGACTCACACGAGGATTCACCTCGATGACGTAGTACATCGATCCTTCGTCGTCATACCCGGCACCTTCACCGATCGTGTCTGCGACCATCTTGGAGGGTCGATATGCGAGCTGAACGTTGCAGCCACCTTTAATGTCGAGTCCAGAAATAATATTTAGAGAAGCCGTACGAAGACGCTGGTAATCCTTGTCGTTGAGTGTCTGACTCGGAGCCACAACGATCGAATCGCCCGTGTGGACGCCCATCGGATCGAGGTTCTCCATGTTGCAAATCGTGATGACGTTGCCTTCACCGTCACGCATCACTTCGTATTCAACTTCTTTCCAGCCGAGGAGCGACTGTTCAACAAGAACCTGGCCAACCTTGCTTGCTGCGATTCCACCGGTTGCAATCTTTCGCAGCTCTTCTTCGTTCTGCGCGATTCCACCGCCGGTACCGCCAAGTGTGTAAGCCGGGCGAACAACCGCCGGATAGCCAATTTTGCGACCCGCCTCGACTGCATCTTCGATGGTCCCAACGGCGAACGAAGGAAGCACCGGTTCTCCGATGCGTTCTAGTAAATCACGGAACTGCTCACGGTCTTCGGCCATCTCGATCGATGCAACCGAAGTTCCAAGCGCCTTGACGTTGTACGTCTCGAGAATCCTCGATTTTTCTAGGTCGACTACGAGGTTCAATCCCGTCTGCCCACCGAGGGTTCCGAGCACGCCATCAGGACGTTCCCGATCGATGATGCGTTCGAGCACAGGTACAGTCAGCGGTTCAATGTAAATGCGGTCCGCCATGTCCTCATCGGTCATAATCGTCGCCGGATTCGAGTTGACCAGCACGACCTCAACGCCTTCTTCGCGAAGCGCACGGCACGCCTGTGTACCTGCATAGTCGAACTCTGCCGCCTGACCAATAATGATCGGCCCCGAACCAATTACCAATACCTTCTTAGGCATCTCAGCCGCAACCGCGCCGTTCGTCAATCAAATCTCCAGTGTGCAATCAACACATTATTCGCTATAAACCTCAAATCTCATTTCAACCAATCACACCCGAACTCTCAGAAACAGCGCCCATTCCAGCCTGAATCAGCCCCACAAACCGATCGAACAAATACTCACTATCGTGCGGACCCGGTGACGCCTCAGAATGGTACTGAATGGTCATGATTGGCATGTCACGGTGGCGAAGTCCCTCTACCGTGTGATCGTTCAAATTGATGTGGCTAACCTCAAGACCGTCAGGCAATCCGGCCGGATCAACTGCATACCCGTGATTCTGGGCCGTCACGTACACCCGGCCTGATTCCAAATCCTTCACAGGCTGGTTTCCACCCCGATGCCCAAAGTGCAACTTGAACGTCGAAGCACCAAACGCCCGCGCCACCACCTGATGACCAAGGCAAATCCCCATTATCGGTACCTTGCCAGCAAGACCCTTGGCAGTCGCCACCGAACGATCCAGCAATTCCGGATCGCCAGGACCCGGCGACAACATCACGCCATCAGGGTTGTGATCCAAAATATCTTCTGCGACAGTGTCATCAGGAACGACGATCACCTCGCAGCCACGTGCCCGAAGCGACCGCAAAATGTTCAATTTCACGCCGTAGTCATTAACCACAACCTTCATATAGTTGTCGCCAAAATCACGTGAGCCGATACCGCGTTCAACGTCGATCCCCATTCCGCCCTGACGCGCCCGATCTCGCAGGTCAAAAAACGCCCTTGAACGTTCTCCGGCATCACCATTCCATGCATAAATATCGTCGGTCGAAACATCGCCAACAACGTCGAACTCGCCATAACGCGGCGCCTTTGCCAAAGTAGCCAGCGCAGCCTCGACATCTTCTTTCGGCGTGATAATCCCCATCATCACACCCGCCGACCTTAGCTTCCGAGTAATTGCCCGAGTGTCAACGCCCGAAATACCGGGAATACCGTTCGCCAGCAAATAATCGTGAACCGTACCTTCAGAAAGCGGGTGTGAAGGCTCATCGCAGTCTTCGCGAACCACAAATCCGTTCACCTGAATCCTAGTCGACTCAACATCGGCCTCGCTCGTGCCGTAATTACCGATCATCGGGTACGTCAGAACAAGAATCTGACCGCCATATGAAGGATCAGTCAGCATCTCTTGATACCCGGTCATCGACGTATTGAAAACGACCTCACCGGTAATCTCGCCCTCTGCCCCGAACCGTTGACCCGGGAACACCGAACCGTCTTCCAGCACCAGATACACATTTCCGCGAATATCGCTCATGAACGGGCTCCGGTTTCGTTTACAACACTGAGATCGAACACGGTCTCTCCTTGATAAATCGTTGTCACCACACGTCCCGTCAGCTCCACACCGGCCAGCGGACTATTCACACTCTTCGATTCAAACTGTTCAGGATTCACGATCCACTTGGAACCGGGATCTATAATCGCAACATCCGCCGAGAATCCCTTTTTGAGCGAACCCAGGTCACGCCGCAATATCTCAGCCGGACCTGCCGTCAACGATTCGATCAGACGCACCACTGAAATCTTCCCGGCGTCCACTAACGCAAACACCGATGAGAACGCCGTTTCGAGTACATTGATTCCGTGCGCTGCCTCGTCGTAGGTGCATACCTTGTCAGTCGCTGCATGCGGTGCGTGATCGGTGGCGATGATGTCGATCAAACCTTCGTTCAACGCATCGATGACCGCCTCGACTTCTTCACGACTTCGTAGCGGAGGATTCACCTTCGTATTGGTGTCATACGCCGCAGATCCAACCGCCTCCGGCACTTCGCCCTTCAGGCCAAAAACCCACTCGTCGCTAAGAGTCAGATGATGCGGTGTTACCTCCGCTGTTACATCGACTCCGCATTCTTTCGCAGAGCGTAGAGCCGCTAGAGATCCCATCGTGGAAATATGTGGGATGTGAAGCCGTGCCTTCGTCAGATCGGCCAGATGCAAATCGCGTGCAACCATCGCAGTTTCCGCTTCGGTAGGAACTCCAGCCAATCCCAACCGTGTTGCCACCGCACCGGCACTCATCACGCCGCCGGCACCGATTTTCTTGTCTTCGGCGTGGTTGATGATCGGCATTCCAAACTCAACCGAATACGCCAGTGCCTGACGCATCAGATTCGCATTAGTAACAGGATTCCCGTCGTCGGAAAAGCCAATTACTCCGGCGTCAGCCAGCTCACCCATTAGGGCGAGTTGTTTACCGTGTTGGCCAATTGAAATCGCTCCAATCGGCAGCACCCGAACGACACCGTCAGCTGCCGAACGACGCATCACATCACCGACCACAGCGGCCGAATCCTGCACCGGGTCGGTGTTCGGCATGGCGCAGACCGTAGTAAATCCGCCGTGGGCCGCCGCCCGGGTACCTGTAATGATCGTCTCTTTCCACTCCTGGCCAGGATCGCGAAGATGCGTGTGAAGATCAACAAACCCTGGCGAAACGATTTTTCCCGAAGCTTCAACGCTCTCGTAACCGTCATACGAACTGCCGGTCGATGAGTCGGTGACGCTCTCAATGCTTCCGTTTGAAATCAGGACGTCCGCAACCCGATCAATACCCTGTGCCGGGTCGATCACTTTGCCGCCTGTTATTGCCAGTTTTCTGGCTGCCAATAGCGTTTCCTTCACTTTCTAAACGTTCTAACTTTTAGTTTCTTCACCGTTGCTGGCATCACCACCACCGATTCGAGCCGATTTGCCCGGCGCGCACAACGTATACAAAACCGCCATCCTTACCGCCACACCGTTCCGAACTTGTTCCTCAACGACACTCTGAAAGCCGTGAGCAACGTCACTTGCGATCTCTATGCCCTCGTTCATCGGACCCGGATGCATCAGTAATGCGCCATCGTTCGCCAGCTCCATTCTCTTCGAATTGATACCCCATCGATCGGAATATTCTCGAAGACTTGGCAGATGCCCCGAATCCTGTCGCTCCTGCTGAATCCTGAGAGCCATCACAACGTCGGCTGAATCGACCGCTTCGTCCACATTGGCAGCCAATCTCAAGCCAGCAAATCCGGTTTCTGAACCCAACGTCGAATCCCATTGCCATTCGTCCGGCAACAACGTGTTCGGACACGAAACCACTACCTCGGCACCCATCTTCTGGAAAGCGATGATGTCGGAGCGTGCTACCCTGCTGTAGAGAACATCACCAACGATTGCCACCTTCTTACCGACAAGATCGCCAACATGGTTTCGCACGGTGAACAGATCAAGCAGTGATTGCGTTGGGTGGGCGTGCGTACCGTCACCGGCGTTCACTACGGAGGCATCGGTATGGTTCGTAATGAAATACGGAGCTCCCGAGTGCGGATGTCTCACAACCAGTGCGTCGATTGACATCGCTTGCAACGTCTTCACCGTGTTCAGCAACGACTCACCCTTCGACACGCTGCTGGCGGAGGCTGTGACGTTGATAACGTCGGCGCCAAGTATCTTCCCCGCTTGCTCGAACGACACGCGTGTGCGCGTGGAATTCTCAAAGAACATCGTGATGATCGTCTTGCCACGAAGAGCCGGAGTCTTGTGGTTGTCCCTGCTCGCTATCTCGAGCATGCCTTCCGCGCTATCGAGAAGATCGGTGATATCAGCCACCGAAAGATCGTCCAAATCAAGCAGGTGCTGACGAGGTACCAGCATCGTCTCGACTTCTTCAGCAGCAATCTCATGGGCCAACTCGATCCCTGCGCCACTTCCATGGGTTGTCATCGGATTTGTCATTAGTCTTCATACCCCAGTACAACAGCATCGTCGCCGTCAATTTCTGCAATACGAACCAGCACACGTTCGCCACGCGCAGTAGGAATGTTTTTACCTATGAAATCTGGCCGAATCGGAAGCTCTCGATGACCACGATCCACTAGCACCGCAAGCTGAATTCGACTCGCTCTACCGAAGTCGAGAAGTGCTTCCATTGCCGCCCGGATCGTACGTCCCGTGTAAAGCACATCATCAACAATCACGACCGGCTTACCGTCTACACCGTTCGGAATATCGGAAGGAAGCGATGGCTGTCCTGAAGCTACATCAGGATCGTCGCGCCACAGCCTGGGATCGAGCGTGCCTACAACAGGAGAAAATCCCTCGATACGTTCGATGTTTGCAGCAAGTCGACGCGCCACGTGCACGCCACGAGTATGAACTCCCACTAGAACAAGATCGGAAGAAGCACGATTTTGCTCGAGAATTTCGTGCGAAATCCTCGTCATCGCCCTTCTAATATCGTCCTGCGAAAGCAGAACCCTGTCGATCTCGTTCGTCACATGCGCTCCATTGTCATCCTAATTTCATTTTCAGGATCCAATCGTCAGTACAAAGGCACAAAAAAATCCTTGCCTGCTGACAAGGATCGTGCGTAACAAGTGTGCGAAGAGACCACCTGCGGCGTTTTACTGCAAGCAGAGGCGTCTAAGCGGATTCCCTTGCCAGCCTCACTGGACTGGATTTAAAGGCCAAAAAAATATTCAGTTCTTATCCATCTAAGCTACCACCATCCCACATTAACCACAACGCACCAGCCTTAACGATCCCACCTGCAAGCGGATTACTAATTGCCAAAAGGAATCAACTACAAGTGTCATCCTGAATTCATTTTCAGGATCAAACGATTATTACTAGTAGCGTCAAGCCACCGCCAGCGACCGAACGATATCCTGAATCAAATTCAGGATCACGGTGTCTTTGTCGTGAATGTTCTCGCTAAAGCATCACCCAGTCGCCAGTCGCACCGCCTTCAGCTGGAGCCACCGTTCGCCACGACTGCGGATACAGCTTCAAACCGCATACGCACCGAACCGAACGCACCTGACGTTTCCGAACGATCAACGCCTTACAGTGCCCGCACTTCGATAAATAACGCACCCGTGACTGCCATTGCTCCGTAGTCACATCCACATACCGACGCGGCTTTGCACCGATCTCACCACACACCGCTCGAAACTCCCGACCGTGTGGACTCGGCTTGCCGCCCCACCGCTCGTGAACAATGGCGTGCGCAACCTCGTGCAGCACCACCGACCGAACATCTTCCTCATCACTCATCGCAAGCAACCGAGAGGAAATCGCTATCTGCTTCTTCGAAGGCATATACGAGCCCAGCGTTTGACGCATCCGACCCGACACCCGAACATCAGGCAATTCAAGCCCTGGCTCATGTGCCGCCAGAGTCGATCGAATCAGCAGATCGACAGCGGCAGCTGTGGGTTTCTCAACAGGCCTCTGCTCAAGATCAAACGCCAGTTGACGCGCCTCTTCGGTCGCAACCGAACCCGGCGCAAGCGTCACATGGCCGATCCCGGTCACTCGATCGACAGCCTGATGTATTGATTTGCGGACAGAAAAAGAAATGCTGACAGCCTCAACGCACTAACCAACATAGTTTCCAAACGCGAGTATCAAGATTTCCCGCGAAAAGCTCCGCATTCGAATCGACCCAATAATCTACGAAAAGCCCGGAAAACGTTCTAGGAAAATCGTGCCAACGTAAACGCACTCACATCCACCGGCGGTTCAGCACCCGTAACCAGCGCAGCAGTTGCGATACCAGTAGCCGGACCTAGCGCGATTCCCTGTCGTCCGCCACCTGTCGAAATCACAAGTCCTTCCGGACCCGGTGCGCTATCGATCACCGGCATTCGGTCAAGAGTAATCGGTCGCAAACAAGCCGTTTGCTGAACAAGCTCAGCGTCTTCGAGGTAGGGAAGCATCGTTACTGCCGAGCCGATTATCTGATCACGAGCACTATCAGTTGTCCGATCGTCAAACCCGACCTCTTCTTCAGTCGTCCCGATCCACGTCAGACCATCCGACTTCGAAGTCGCGTAGTCGTGATCCCACCAGAGCGATACTTTGATCGGCGGTCCCGGAGCGTCCAGGCGAATAATCTGTCCCTTTAGCGGAAACACTGGCACATCAACGCCCAATCTAGCCAGTATCTGAGTGCTCCACGGACCTGCAGCCGTCACGACGGCATCTGCCTCGAACATCTCATCTTGAGTCACTACACCCGAAACTCGATCGTCGGTCGCCGCGATATCGCTCACCCCTCGGTTCACCATGCGGGCACCCTGTCGTTCGGCAGCCTGCCAAAGATTTAGCGTCAGCTTGTATGGATCGACCTCAAACGCCTCTCCAAAGTACAGACCGCCCAACACATCCGAGGAAATTCGAGCATCAATGTGGCTCAACTCACCTAGACCTAACCACCGCACATCAAACGAATGATCTTCTGCGTACAACTGGTAAACCTGACTCATCGCTGCGGCTTCCGCATCATCTTTCACCAACAGCACTGATGCCTTGCGAACGAAATTCAGATACTCACAATTCGCCCCGTCGCCCGCGAGTTCTCCCGCAAGATCCTTATGGAGCCCAATCGAATAGTTCGAAAACGTTTCGTACGCATCCTGCCTCGATCCACTGATGACTGGAATAATCCCGCCAAGCGCAAATCCTGAGGCATGAGACGCCACCGAGTCGCGCTCGAACAACGTTACATCATGACCATCTCGGGAAAGATAGTAGGCAGTTGAACAACCAGCGATTCCGCCACCGATAATCGCAATTTTCATTCTTGCCATAAATGACGATCAGTCCTCAACCGTGGTTGGTATTAGCAAATTCAACAGCGATAAGCCCGATTGGCTCTAAGACTTGAATGCCGCGTAAACCTCGTCGCTACGCCGCTGTCGACGCCGTACAACGCCGATCTCAGCAGCCATTCTGGCAACACCACGAGCGACTCGTTTGGCAACGTCAACACCCTGCGCACTACCCCGGAATCACCTATCACAGAGGTGATTTTGCCCAACATCCCAGGTTCGTTCAAATACTCAGATCAAACCGTGATGCTATATGCACGCGAATTCTAACACCACGCGGTCGTGCCAAATTTAGTGTACTTGCACCACTTAAGACCAACAGCCAACCTACATGAAATTAACCTGCGATATCTATCATTCGATGTGGTATGCATAAGCTATTCTGGAACGCGCGTTCCGCAATTTTGGAAAAAGGTAAGGAGTAACAGATGGAAGATGAGGCACGCCCAACGATCAAGGGTAGATTTACGACCTGTGAGCTAGTTAAACGAGAAGAGTTGGCGCAAGACCTCGTAAAATTCTGGATCAAACCAGCGCAGGAGTTTAACTTCAAGCCAGGTCAATACTGCACCATCGGCGTCGAGGGTATCGAGCGACCCTACTCGATAGTTTCGTCCCCGGACGAAGAGTTCATCGAACTATTTATCGAGATCGTTCCGGTCGAACACGGTGGAAACCTCACACCATTCCTCAACAAACTGGAAGTCGGCACCGAAATGACCTTGCGTCCCCGGGCCAAAGGAATCTTCATCCTCCAGCCCGATTTCAAACATCACGTTTTCGTGGCGACCGTCACCGGAGTTGTCCCCTACGTCTCCATGATCCGCAAATATCTCAGCGATCCGGAATGGCCATCCAGCGATTCACTAGCCCACGACGAATACACGTTCGACGTACTTGAAGGCGCAAGCTATCTCGATGAATTTGGCTACGACGAAGAACTCACCAGACTCGCAGCCGAGCACGATTTCATCAACTTCTACCCTTCCGTCTCACGCCCAACCGAAGAACGAAATGCCGGTTGGACTGGTGCTCAGGGTCGAATTAACGCACTCACCGAAGAGTATGTTGCCAATCTCGGCTACGATCCGAAGGAAACCGTCGTGTACGCCTGTGGCAACCCACAGATGATCGAAGCAGTTGGTGAACAGTTCGAAGTAACCGACTACACCTTCATCGAAGAACGCTTCTGGAAAGAAGACGACTAGAACCGACAAATGCACCCCACGCGTCTCGAGCCAAACCGGGGGCCTGGGGGCCGTGAAAACTCGCCATGCTGGAATCCGAAAGTAATCAACATGCCGCTACGCCAGTTACGCGCCTAGTCAAACGCTCTGTCGCCTCATCTTCGAACCCGCCTTATACTCGCGCGTCTAGATATCAATCCACAATAAACACAACTCAGCACTAGCAACAGCCAGTCACTAAAGGAAACGAACAATGGCAGAAAAAATCGGATTCGTAGGTCTTGGAATCATGGGCAAGCCTATGGCCAAAAACCTGGTCAAAGCCGGCTACGATGTCACCGTCTTTGACGCATTCTCAGCCGCAGCCATGGACGAACTCGTAGCTGAAGGCGCAAGCACCGCATCTTCATCATTCGAAGTCGCCAGCAAAGTCGATGTCACCGTCGTAATGGTGCCGGACGGTCCAGACTCCGAAGCAGTAGTGCTCGGTGCAAACGGCCTACTCGAAGGTGCCTCCGCAGGCGACCTTATCGTCGATATGTCATCGATCGCACCGAGCTACTCGCAGTCGATCCACGCAGCATGTGCCGAAAAAGGTGTCAACTTCCTCGATGCGCCCGTTTCCGGTGGAGAGCCGTTCGCCATCTCAGGCGATCTCGCAATCATGGTCGGCGGTGGAGCCGGCGATTTCGAGCGAGCAAAGCCGCTGTTCGATGTCACCGGCAAATCAAGTGTTTTGTGTGGAGCAATAGGTGCCGGTAACGTCACCAAGCTTGCTAATCAGATCGTCGTCGGTGCCAACATCCACGCGCTTGCCGAAGCACTGGTTCTCGCAACGAAAGCCGGAGTCAACCCTGAAACCGTATTCGACGCTATCAAGGGCGGACTCGCCGGATCGAACGTCATGAACGCCAAGGGCCCAATGATGTTCGAGCGAAACTTCGCACCCGGATTCCGTATCGAGCTTCACTACAAAGACATCAACAACGCAGTTGCAACCGCTAACGAACTCGATCTCCCACTCCAAGTAACCGCCAACCTTCAACAGGTTCTGGCAGCGCTAATGGGATGGGACGAGGGTAAAAACGACCATTCAGCGATCCTGCATTACGTAGAAAAACTCTCCGGCGTTACCGTCATCAATAAATAACATCTCACACCCTAGTCCTCTCTCTTGGAGGGAGAGGGTAACGGGTTCGATAACCACATACGCTTCAAACGTAAATTGAACTAGAGAAGCCCTTGCAGAAATGCAGGGGCTTTTCTGTTAATTGTTCCAATACTGTTCCAATGGCACCGAATAAATAGGTGTTTCGGTCGTCTGTCGTACCTGCTGGCAACACCCACCGCCGATACCCGCAAGCACCCATTGTTCAAATAGATGGTGGGGGTTAGGGTGCTGAGTCCAGTCACCACAACCACAACTCAACCGGCATCAGTTAAATCGTAAATAAGTGTGATTTGTGGCAGCCATCGTGCGCGCGGGGCGAGGAGCTTGTTGGTTATGTCAGTTTGGAAGGGGGGTAGGCTGTGGAGTTTGGAGGAGTAGGTAGTAGTGGGACTCCCGTGACAATTTATTTTGCTCAGAGTTGCTTGCGCATGCGTACGCGAGGCTCTGCAACAGCTCAACACCGTTCAACATCGGCAACAGAACCTCGTTACTGGCATAGAGGCGTCCCATGCATCTGAATTAAATCGTCCCTTAATCATGTAAAGCGTCATAGCATTCCTACCATTGGGTCTCAATTGACTCGAATCGGCAGACTGCCACGCACACCCCTCACGTTACTAACCTTCGGTTCCAATCCCCGCTGCCGCAAGCAACGCCTCGCATCGTTCCAACGACTGCTCGGAACTCCTGCCTTCACATAACAAGATTATGTTGCCGATCACTGCGAAATCGCCGTAGAGAGGAGTCAACTGTCCACGGAAAGCGCCACCACCTCGTCGATCCTTCGTGCCTTCTTTCCACCGAACATCAGCAGAGCGCAGCAAGCCATCTTCGCCCGTCACCTCTTCGGCGTAAGAAACGCCGCTCTCGATCACGCTGGAGTGATCCGGATAAAACCTGACCTCGTACTGAACCGGTTGACTATCAAAGGGCGTGAAGTAACCCATATAAACGGCCGTGGCATTCGGAAGTTCAGCAACGTCGTACTCTTTTGCCTTCTTGAAACCAGCAGGATCAAAGCTCGCAAGATCAAGGATGATTTCATCAGGATTGATTCTAGTAAACGCCGTTTCCGCTCCACCGTTGCTGCCACAGGCGGAAAGAACTGCAGCAACAAGGCCAACCAGCACAAGGAACGCGACACATCGAATCCGGACGGAATGGCTATTCAGCACGCTGACTCGAATCATCCGCACTCGAGTTGTCCTCGCCCTGCGCGATGTCGCTCAAGAACTGCTCAATCTCAGGCGAAAGTGGAATCGATTCACTCGAACCTGAACTGAACCCCAAACTCTCCGCGTTCGATCGGCTTCCTGAGGAAGGAGACGTATCTGACTGCCGTTCGAATCGCTCAACCATTTCCTTGAGCGCCGGATTATCAGTCATCGCAGGATCAACCTGCTCGTACTGTTTCTCTCCCATCCCAATCTCAGGGAGCATCGGGCTAAATCCGTAAAGTTCAGCGAGAATCTTCAGAATCCGGGCGCTTCCTGCGTAGTCATCATCGAGCTTCAAGTACAGCGGAAGATGAACCATCAGCGAAAGCGTCTCTTTATTGAGATCGTTCCAGATTCTCTCTGAAATCTGAGAAGTCATCGAAGTCGGACCCTGATAGCGAAAACCCTGTAACTTAACGTTCCCAAAGCCCGCTGGCGGTTCCCAACCCTGGGCGGAACCAGTTACCGACAGTTGTCGAGAGTGCGGTACCGAATCGTACATTCCGCCAAGCTGCACATATCGAGTCACACCGAGCGCCTTGACTAGCTCGATCACTGAATCGTTGAAATCCTCAGCGAATGAATGCGGCTCCAACAATTCTAGCAATACCAGATCGTTTGCTCCGGGTCGTCGAGCGTAGCTCACATGTGTGTTCGGCACTCGCATGGTTCGAACGTCATCCCGTAGTCGAATTTCCGGACGGTATCGGGTGAAATCATAAAACTTGCTGGGGCGTGTTAGGTGCCCGATTCGCTCAGACGCGTACATCTTGCCGAGTCGACGTAGAACGATCTTCCCGACGTTGCCCACATTGATCCACGGCTTGAGAATCGCTATGCAGTGCGGATCCCGCAGCGGCGGGTCGGGCATCTCTATTTCAAAATCGCAAAATTTCATGATTCAGTTCCTCCAACAGGATACACCGGTATTTATTTGTTTCGGCTGTGGGATTTCCGGTATACAGAGAGTGCTAAAATCCGCCGCGCCAGCGATTCACCAACTGCCGACTGCCGACTTCGCCAGTCGTCAAATAGAACCATTCGAACGACTCAAAAACAAAACAAGGAAACCAGAACTAGCTCATGACAAACAAGTTTGTATTTCTTCCGCCGCAATCTGACATCTTTGCGAAATGGATTCCACGCCTACTCGACAGTGCCGTGGGTTGGGACATCGCAACGCCCGAAACGGAGCAAGACGCAATCCGAGAACTCGCCGATGCCGACGCTGCCTATGGAACGATGACCGCTGCAATGATTGCCGCTGCACCAAATCTGCGCTGGCTCCAGGCTCCTGCCGCAGCACCAAACGCCGGTTACTACTCCGATGAGTTGATCGGCCACCCAACAGCTGTCACCAACTTCCGAGAGATCTACAACGACCACATCTCGATTCAGATCCTCGGCTACATTCTCAATTTCACGAAGCACTTCAACATCTACCGTGATCAGCAGAGCGAACACCGCTATGAGAAGCTGCCCACCCCCCACCACGATATTTTCCTACCCAAATCAACAGTTCTAATCGTCGGTGTCGGCGGAATCGGAAGCGAAACCGCACGAATATGCAAAGCTGTTGGCATGCATGTGCTTGGTGTCGATGCTCGACGGGAAGACAAACCCGAGTGGGTCGATGACATGTTCACGCCCGATCAACTCGACGATCAACTTCCCAAAGCCGATTTCGTGGTACTTACAATTCCGCACACCCCCGCAACAGAAGGTCTTTTCGAGTCCTCGAAATTCGCCCTGATGAAAGACTCCGCCAAGTTCATCAATATCGGTCGCGGTATGACGACGAAACTGGACGATCTCAACGCCGCATTGCGCTCGGGCGCTATCGGTGGAGCCGCCCTCGATGTCTACGAAATCGAACCTTTGCCGGCCGATCACCCGCTATGGGACGCTCCAAACACAATCCTCACTCCCCATACGGCTGCAATTGGCGGTGCTAATCTCGAAGAACGACGCTATGAAATCGTCCTCGAAAACTTCCGCAAATTCGCAGCCGGAGAATCCCTTCGCAACGAAGTCGACAAGGCCAACTGGTTTTAGAGTGTCACAGGCACATTTCGCTACCCCCTCTCCCGTGGGAGAGTTTTGGGGTGAAGGAGAAATCGTCATTTTCGCACCCCATGTCGTAGGTTCGAGCGAAATCGGCTGGACGACAATCTTGTGACATGCCGGAAAGCAAGCCGCAAGTTTTCTACGTAGCGAGTGACCCACCGTAGTCGTAAATCCCGAAGTACTCGGCCGAATCTAGAGCCAAGTGACAACCTGACGAACACGAATAACAACCCCACTCTTGGGAAACCAGTCCCACCCGCTCACAAGCCACGAGTGGGCAAGAGTCCTTAACCAAAACTGATCATCTGTTTAAATTAGTCCCCTCAAACCTGATTCGCCTTATTTCCGTATAATTCACTAATCGGTCTTGACCAAACCCCTCAACCGGGCAGGCGGCCGTGGGCAGGAAAACTCTACTGTCCGGAGTTTCGATTCAAAGAAGGAGGTGGTCTGTTTTAATGTCTAGTACCAAACGAGGTGTCCTACGTTAAAGTAGGGCGCCCTACCAGTAGGGCACCTCTAGAGTAGAGCCACCCGATCAGCAAACTCCTGTAAAACGGATATGCTGGTCCGGTGGCTCTACTCGCGTCTGCAACCAACGCCAATCCGGTTCCCTCTCTCTAGGGTGAGGGAGAATTTCCTGACCAGCCGACCGATATCGAATATCACGATATGTCAACTCCCAAAACCCGACACTTCACCGCAACCGGCTTCGTCGTCCACGGCGACGCAACCCTGCTGCACTGGCATCAAAAAGTGCAGGAATGGCTCCCACCGGGCGGACACATCGATCCCAACGAAGATCCCATCCAAACAACCCTGCGTGAAATCAAAGAAGAAACCGGCATCGACGTAGAAATCGTCCCGACCCAGACCGCACTCATCATCGGTAACCTCGATCAAGTAGCCGCTCCCCACAGCATCATGATCGAAGACGTTGTCGATGCCCAATACGGCGAACACCAACACATCGACCACATCTACTTCACACGGCTCATCGGTAACGCCACGATCGCGATCAACGAACACCCCGACGCCAACGTCGGCTGGCTCTGGGCATCACTTTCGGATCTGCAGAACGACACTGCGTTCGAAACCCCATCCGGACAACTCCGCGTCCCGCCAGAAGACGTCATCAAGCTCGGCTCCGCCGCCATACGACACGTATCCGACCTATAAGAGCCTAGGACTCAAATTTCATCCGCAACGAGCCACGACGGCTATCGCAAAGCCATCACCCTAATCGCCAACGACTCCGTAACCGTAAAACCCCTCATAAGTGCTCTTGTCCCTCTCGAAAAAGGCATCCAGGACGGCTTCAAACGAATGCTCCAACCCGAAAAAGACGTCTACGAATTCTCGTAGGAAACGGCTAGCCAACCTCTCCTCCTCTTCCCGACCAAAGTGGAGGAATCTTCGACGGGCGTGTAGTGCTGGGATCACAGCGGCGACCTAGTCACAACAGTGATGCCCGAAGCGAACGCCCTCCTTTCCTCGATGGAAAGAAGAGGATCGCGTCGCAGACTAGAGCCGGGTGACGACGTCACGAACGTGCCCACAATTGCACCTCCAGAAAACCCTCACACCCCGGCCCACCTGCAAAAATTGACACCGCGCACTCACCAAAATAGAGTTCTCGCACACTCGAACCAAAAAGCCGTCAGACCGAACAATGGCGACTTTCAACGCTGGCAAAGCCACGCCAAACAACGCGGAGACCAACCCACTATGGCAATGCGCAAGATCATCAACCATCCCGATCACGTCGAAGACCAGACAGTCTCCGGGATCCTCAAAGCCTTCCCTAGCTACCTCAAGCGAGTCGAGGGCAGCACCCGGGCGCTCGTACGAGTCGACGCCCCGCTCTCGGGGAAGGTCGGAATTGCCACCGGCGGCGGCTCCGGCCACCTCCCACTGTTCTTGGGCTACGTCGGCGAAGGACTCGCCACCGGTTGCTGTGTCGGCAATGTCTTCTCATCGCCGTCCTCCGACGACATGCTAGACGTGGCCAAGGCGGTCGATGGCGGTGCTGGCGTGCTATTCCTCTACGGAAACTACTCCGGCGACACGATGAATTTCGATATGGCTTCCGAAATGGCCGATGTGGAGGGCATCAGGGTGCTGACCACTCTCGGCACCGACGATGTGACCTCGGCTCCCGTAGGGGAAAAGGAACGTCGTCGTGGCGTTGCGGGTATCGTTTTCCCGTTCAAGATCGCAGGTGCCGCAGCCGAAGAAGGACGCGATCTCGACGTTGTCCACGCCGTAGCCAACAAGGCTTCATTCAACACCCGCAGCATGGGCGTCGCACTTTCCGGCACGACCATTCCCGCAGCCGGCGCACCTGGTTTCGAAGTTGCCGAAGGCGAGATGGAACTCGGTATGGGCATTCACGGCGAACCCGGCGTGCAGGTGGGTCCGCTACTTTCGGCTGACGAAATTGCCGGACAGATGCTCGATCGTATTCTTCCCGATCTACCGTTCTCGTCGGGCGATACCGCCGCTGTGTTGGTGAATAGTCTTGGTGCCACGGCGCCAGAAGAGCTGTACATCCTCTTTAACAAGGCGTCGGAAATTCTTGCCGACCGCGGGATCAATATCCACAAGACGATCGTCGGCGAGTACGCAACTTCGATGGAGATGGCTGGTGCATCAATCAGCGTCTGCAAACTGGACGACGACGACCAGATAAAACTGCTCGATGCCCCCGCCTACTCACCACTCCTCATGCAGCAACTCGGTCGGTAGGCGATAAAGACTTGTCACTCTGTATCTAGTTCAGAGTATCGAACGCTGTATCAGATCTGCCTATCCTGAATCGAAAATACTGTGGAAATGAACGTTATTCTGAATCGAGTTCAGAATAACAAAAGAGAGATAAGAATCCAAAACCATGACAGATGAAGTGCTCGGCATCTTCAAAACAATCTCTGACGAGATCATTCCACAGGCCGAAGTCCTGCGTGATCTCGACGCAAAAATCGGCGACGGCGATCTTGGCATCACGATCACCCGCGGTATGGAAGCGGTCATAGCGGGAATCGACGACCTCGCCGGAACACCAGCAAGCAACCAGCTCGCCCGTTCCGGCATGGCTTTCAACCGTGCCGCAGCTTCAACGTTCGGCGTACTGTTCGCTACGGCGATGATGCGGGGTGGCGCGGCGGTCAAAGATCGTGAAGATGTCGGTGTAGCCGACGTTGTCGCCATCGGTCGTGCTGCCATGCAAGGACTCATGGATCGCGGTAAGGCGAAGATCGGCGACAAGACATTGCTCGACGCACTCGCACCGGCGATCGACGCATTCGAAGAAGCGCAGTCCGCTGGCAAGTCGTTGAAAGAATCAACCGACACAGCCGTTGCAGCCTGCGAAGCTGGAACCACAGCAACCATCGAAATGCAGTCCAAAGTATCTCGCGCCGGCTGGCTCGGCGAACGCTCGATCGGCGTTCAAGATCCCGGAGCAACGGCAGTAATGTACATGCTCCAGGCCGCTCAAAGTTGGGTCAACGCAAACACCTAGCTCATTCGCCGAATCCGTGTACGCTCGCTACACCCGATAACATACGCTGGCTATCGGCAATGATCTGACATTGGCATTGAATATTCTGCACTCGCCCCAGCTTTCGAACTCTTCAACATCGAGAAACCCCTTCGCGAGCAAAACCGCGTAATACGCCATCGGACCGTGGCCTTTTGAGTGCAAAATTCGATCCCGGTCCGGTTCCTGTGGATTCTCCAGAGCGACGTTTAGAACCGAGTCGTACAGGGCCCAAACGACGTCAAGCGTCGAGGTTGCGCTAAGCGAGTGTTTTTCATCACCAGTCAACAGCGTCATCAACCTCTGAAGGTCTTGATAAGTGTACTCGCTATTTTTACTCAGACCCTCGCGACTCGTTTCTGGTTTTCTCCACCGATTGAAACGGAACAAGCCTAGTTGCAGCGAATGACTTACGCAATGCCCCGACGTAATACACTTTCGGTTCATGTCACAGCCAGTAATTCCCGAGTCAACACCCGAAGGCCCAAAATCAGCCAACCGCCGATCCGTATGGGCACTGGTGGCCATGCTGGTCGGTGTTCTGGTTGTTCCCGCGACCCTCGGACGCTCCCACACACCCGAACCGTTCGATCAATCTGCTCTCGATCAGTTCATCGAATCCAACGCAACGATGGTGTTTATCGGCAACTCGCTCCTCGACACTCGAATCGATCCCGATTACATGAGCGAATTGACGGGTGAAAACGTCGTGTCGCTGGCAATCGAAGGAACTGCTGCAGGTGTTTGGCTCCTCCAGTTGGAGAACATCGTCTCGGCGGCTGAAAATCCACCGACGCAGATGTTCATCTTTTTTCACGACGACCTGATTACCCGCCAGATCCACTTCACCGGCCCAGAAGACCGAACCCTCGTTGAACGCCTGACTGACTCCAGCACCAGCAGATACTGTACTGTCACAGCCAGAGACAAATCGATTGCCGAAAACATTCGCAACACTTTCGTATCGATCTACCCGATCGCTGAATCACCTGCAAATCGATTGTCGAGCCCCGTAACTTCGATCGGTGCCGCACTCGCCGGTGTATCTGACCAAGAACTCGACGGATCATCAGAGGAGTTCTTCGCATTCGCGAACAAACGTGAAAAGATAGCCACTATCCAGCAGCCGAAGTTTCACGGCTCGTTCGAATCGACCGTGAACGAATCGTTTCTCCCGCACATCATTGACCTGGCCGATATCATAGATGTCGACCTCACCATCGTCAGAGTCGCTACAAGACCGAAATCCGACGGCAGCGCAAACGAACCCGAATTGCTGGCGCAATACTCCAAAGACCTTGCCGTCTACCTGCAAGCTAGGGGTGTCGAATATATCGACATGACCGACCACGTCGAAAACGGCATGCTGGACGCTGCCACGTACTACGACGGATACCACCTCCAGCACCGATTCCGCGAAACCTACACCGAATTCTTTGCTGAATGGCTGCTGTTCTCACCTCACGGCGATAGCGAAACAGGCACCAGCCAGTGACTTTCCAATCACTCGAATACGCCGTGCTGTTGCTGGCTGTTTTTGCCACCTACTGGGTCCTAGCGCGCCGGTTCCAAAATCTACTGCTGCTTGCCGCCAGCTACGTTTTCTACTCTTATGTCGATCCCCGCATGGCGCTACTCCTCAGTGCCTACACAGCAGTTAACTACCTCGCCGCCCGACGGATCGAAGACAGTCCATCGAACTCACACCGATACCTGCTCGTAGCCATCATTGCATCGCTCGGGGCATTGGCATTTTTCAAGTACGCCGGTTTTTTCGTTGACAACGCTGCTGAAGCTCTCGACGCAGTGGGCCTGACAAGCTTCGACTCGACGCTGAAAATCATCCTCCCCGTCGGCATATCGTTCTACACATTCCAATCGCTCGGCTACGTGATAGACGTGTACACGAAACGAACCCACGCACGCCGAAATTTTGTCGACACCGCTCTCTTCATCAGCTTCTTCCCTCAGCTAGTCGCCGGCCCCATTGAACGCGCTTCAAACCTGCTGCCACAATTCGAGCGGCGCCGCACCTTCGACGCCGATCGCACCGTTTCCGGTATTTCGCTGTTGTCGTGGGGTCTGTTTAAAAAGCTCGTCATTGCCGACAACGTAGGGATGATCGTCGACAACATCTTTTCAACATCCGATCTCGGCGCCGCGATGCTCTGGGTGGGGGTGCTGGCATTCGGCGTTCAGATCCTCGCCGATTTTTCTGGCTACACCGATATCGCTCGGGGTTCTGCTCGTCTGCTGGGAATCGAGCTATCGCTCAATTTCCGACACCCATGGCTTGCAGCTTCACCCACCGATTTCTGGCGGCGATGGCACATCACCCTGTCAACGTGGCTGCGGGACTACGTCTACATTCCACTTGGGGGTAACCGACGAGGCCGATATTCGACAACAATCAATGTCGTAATCACCTTCATCCTGGGCGGTCTCTGGCACGGTGCAGCATGGAATTTCGTTCTGTGGGGGCTCCTTCATGCCGTACTCATCCTCGTCTGGAGAGCGGCAAACCACCTGAGTCTGGCGGCCCCAAAGACAATCACCACGGCCATCACGTTTCTGGCGATCAGCACCAGTTGGTTACTCTTTCGGGAGGATGATCTACCGTTTATTGCCGAAAACGTCTTTAGCTCGAATCACGAAACAATGCTCGCCTTGGCACTCGGCGTCACTGCCCTGCTCTACTCACTCCCCCTCTGGCTCCACGCGATCATCGATCAACCGAGATTCACTCGAATCTGGACGCGAAACGACGTTAGCAGAACGGTCGCTTTCACCACCCTCACGCTCACGTCGTTCATCGCTATCCTGATACTCCGAGCCGACACCTCAGCCGAGTTTATCTACTTCCGCTTCTAGTAATGCTCCTAAAGCCTATGAATCCGTCAGCCACTTTTCGATCTTCGCACAGTTGGTTGAAGGCTCGGTCAGGTTTCGCTCGTCGCTCTCGCACATGAGTACGATATTGCCGATTATCGTGTAGTCGTTGTATGTCGGGTACCGGTTGGAGCACTTCCCACCAACCGCCTGAACTTCGTCGGATTCAGCGAGTTCGGGGTCAAGATACGATGCCGAGAACGACTTCGAGGTAAATCCCGTGTTTGCTTTTACAGCCGAAGCACCCGCAGCGTCACGACACGAAAGTCTGTCGATAGTGTTGCCATCGGGGGCCTGTCCATCCTCGTCGCGTCGTTTGGTCTGACTCTCTGCTGCGGTCACACCGAGGCTCTTCGCATCTTCGGCATTGGCATAGACAAGAAGACCGACTTCTTTCTGGTTCATGTAGCCCCATTTCGCAACCGATGTTCCCGGATACTCCAGAATAAAGTCGCGCTGACCTTTGAAACCAATCGCTTTGAGGTCCGCCTCTGTATATACCAGCTCCGATTCTATCGTCCGAATCCTCTTCGGCCAATCGTCGGTACCACCCATCGTAACACCACCACTGCCGCCGTCATCAGAACCGCAAGCAACGGCAACAGTTGACATCAGAAGTGCTGAGATCAACAACAACAAAACTCTGAAATTACCGGAAAAACGAATCATCGAAAAAAAGCCTTCAAAAACACCAGAAACCCGCATATAGCGAGAACGCGACATAAGACGGAAAAAGACTAGCGTATAAAACCAGCTTTGGGTACTTACTCAACGGGAATGGAGCGACCCACTGTGTCGGGAAGTTCGACCGGTTGCGGATCTTCCGTATCGATCATCCAGCCCGCCAGTAACGATCTCATCTCCGAAATCACCCCGGCGTTTTCGGACAAATGCGCCACGTTCTTGAGCTCCCACGGATCTTTAGCCAAATCATAAAGCTCATCCACGTCGCCCGGTCCACCGTCAGAGCCCGACGTCAGTGTTGCGCCACGCGCCATCGGATCGGTCACGTATTTCCAATCCGGGGTTCGCACCATCTTGCGCCGGCCTTCGGCTTCTCGTGCCCAGAGCGTCTCGATAATCGTGTGATACCCGAGCGGTTCTTCGAGAGTATCAAGCAATTCCATCGTCACCGGGGGGCCACCGGTTCCATACTCCGAAAACGAAGCCATCCGTGGTGGTGCCGAAGTAACCGTTGGCAATGGTCGACCCTGCATTCGTCGCGTCTCCGCCTCGTTCAGTGCCGAGCCCTCGTGTTCACCGTTCCGTGCCCAGCCGGTTCCGATTCCATCGAAAGAAGCTAGACCCTGAAGCTCAAGCAAAGTTGGCAATATGTCGATCGTGCTGGTCATCGAGTCGTCGACCATACCCTGTGGCACACCACCTTCGGGCCACGAAACAATCAAGGGCACCTGCACAAGCGCGTCGTAAAAAACTCCGCCCTTTACGGCCATACCGTGTTCGCCACCAAAATCACCATGGTCGGCAGTAAAAACCACTATCGTGTTTTTGCGAAGCCCAAGCTCGTCCAGTTTGTCGAGAATCCGTCGAATACCAGCGTCAACATACCGGGTCATAGCCTGATACACACTCACCACGCCGCGGCGATGCTCTTCCGGATCGTCGGTCTGACGCATCATCCTTGCAAGCACCCTGTTTCGTTCGGGCGATGTCCCATCAGTGTACTCATCAGTGCGTTGCGGAGGCAGTACCACGTCTTCTGGCGGAAACATTTCGGCGTACCGACGTGGTACCTCGTACGGCTCGTGTGGATCGGGGAACGAAACCCAGAGAGCAAAAGGGTCTGGCTCGCCCGTATCGGAAAAATCACCCTCGGCATACTTCGCCAGAAACGCCTCGGTTTGACTAGCGATTACCGACGTACCAAAATGCTCTTCGGGGCCATCAGAAATGCTGTAACTGAAGTGCCTACTCTGCGCCCGTTCCGAAAGAGTTTTTCGACCATGGTGCCCCGTTGTAATGTCGTCTTCTGGAACAACCCATTCCATCCCTGTGTTGCCGAGAGCTTCGCCTTTGTAGTCTCCAAAGATTCCCTGCGCCGGCAATCCACCATGCGAAATTTCGCAACGCACATCGAACAACTCGAGGTCGCTCCATTCGATAAAGCAGTGGTTCTTACCGATTAAACCCGTCGTAAATCCGTTGTTCTTCCAGATTCGGAACGCATGCTGCTCGTTCTCAGGCATCAACGTTTCGTTACGCCTGCATCCAGTCGAGTGCGGGTACCGACCCGTCATTACAGAAGTCCGTGCCGGAACACAGAGCGGATGGGGTGTAATCGCATGCTCGAACCGAACTCCCTGCTCAGCAAGTCGCTCAAGAGTCGGAGTTTCGATACCGATTTCCGGCGAATACATTCGAAGTATCGAAGCCTTCATCTGGTCGGCCATGATGAACAAAACGTTTGGAGCTGAATCTGCAGGCATGTTTTTCCTGAGCTACGTCCGACACACCATCGATGGTCGGATTTGAATAATCGTGATCGAGTCGCCTGTTAGTTCCGAGTAATCCAGTGACTGGAATCGAGAATATCACCTTCTCATTCGCTCAGAATATTGTTGTGCCACATCTAGGATTCACCCAGACTCTCACGACCGTCAAACTCACCTCGCTCGGTCGCCCACAGCAACGTCAGCCAGCCAGAACCGTCCTGAGACGCCTTTGGGAACAGGTGCCCCAGCACTCGCTTGCAAAGAGCGTCATCCGGATTGAATTCTGCATCCATACCAACTACGGCATCATAGCCATGCAACAGAATCTCAGCACTCCCCATCGCAATAAAGCCCTCTACATCGGGTAGACCAGTGCGGTGAAAGGCTCGGACACCAAGAGGCATCACTTCGGCAACAATGCCAGAACCTCGGCGTTCAATTCAACTTGCCACGTAGAAGCAGCAGCACTCCCATCAACCAAGCTAAGCCCTCTCGTACTGAGCTCCTCCTGATTCTTTCTGCCGAGAGTGTTTGAGTAGTGAAAAAAAACCAGCGGCAATGTGCGTGATCGTCTCGGAACGAGTCCACTCAAGCCCGTACGCCCTTTTGGATCCAGCTTACGCACCGCTCCGACTACGAACTTCGCTGCGGTCCGAAGATCGTCGCTGGTGACAGGGTTCCGCTCACTCATCGTGCACCACACAGATCGTAAGCAATGGCCAGCATACTGCGAGTCCCGCTAATCAACGAGGCGATACCTACCGACTCATCGGTCCCGTGCGCTCGCGAGAGCATCGGATCATCATCGGGATGTGATCCCGTGAAACCGTAAGTAATAATTCCCAGATTTCGGGTAAAGCGTGAATCGGTAAAGCCGTTGCTAATCGCCGGAATCCATTGGATATCGTCCCGACCGACCGCAGCCGCCTGTGCCTTACGAATCGAATCGGTCAACTCGGTCTCGAACTTCGACGAATTCGGCACCGACATGTAGTCGATCTCATACTCCAGTCCATCGATTCCATCGAACGCCTGATCAAGCTGTCGGCGTACATACGCCTCGTCCTGGAACGGCAACGTTCGAATATCGCAGGTGAGTTTGATCTCTTCGGGAACGCTGTTCGACTTGATGCCACCCGAAACCATCGTCGGAGTAAGCACCATTCTCGATAACGCCTTCATCAGCGATCCGAGGCGAGGCGACTTAACGTTCATCTCGGCAACGATTCGATCGATATTCATCGGTGAAGGTTTTTCCTCAACCCCGAAGGAACCCACATGATTGAAAATCTCAAGCGAAGTATCCAGTTCAGGGCGATAACCCTCGATCGCACCAAGCGCACGAGAGAGCCGGTTGAACGCATTTATCCCGGTCCACGGCACCGAGGCATGAGCGCTCTCGCCCCGAAGCGTGACGTGTAGCTCCATGCGCCCCTTCTCACCAGTCCCCAGCAGGTAAGTCAGTGAATTGCCCATCTCGACCGGGGTGCCCCCCCCCTCGTTCACAGCAAATTCTGATTTCAGAGATTCTGGATGATTATCAGCAAGCCAACCAAAACCCCAGCGACCGCCGTGCTCTTCATCTGCACCACTTACCAGTCTAATTCCGTGGTCCAATCGCACGCCTGACCGCTTCATGATCGCCATCGCCATCAACTGGCAGGTCAGCAACGCCTTGCAGTCAGACGCCCCTCGGCCATAAACCCGGCCCTCTGAAATTTCGGCTGCGAACGGATCCCAGTTCCACTTCGTTTCATCTTCGACGGGAACCACATCGGTGTGCGACATGAGCATCAGGCGAGTGTCATCATCATCGCCTGGGTACACTGAAACAATGTTGCCCCGATCGGCGTCACGAGCGAGTATCTCGGAAGACAAACCGTTTTCAGCGTGCCAGTCACGACAGAACTCAGCAACAGCCGTCTCACCACCAGTCGGCATGAAGCCAGTATTGACCGACGGAATGCGTACTAAAGATTGCTCTAATTCGACAATCTCGTTAGTCGCCGACTCGACCTGATCTAACAAGTGCTGCAGTGAAGGCATTCTCTACTCCTCGAAAGCCGTTCCAATGAATAAGATATACAGCGGAAATTAGCACCCACGGTTCGGACGGTCAACGCACTGGCATCAGAGAATCATCACAAAACAAACAGGGGATAGCATCGGAATTTGGTGCCAACCCCTGTTTGTTCGATTATTGAGTCCGTGTACCGGCTACTCTTCTTCAGTGTTGCTAAGACCTAGACGCCCACGCCAGCTACGGCGACGAGTAGCGCTGCCTACTGGCTCTGCATCGCCACCTTCATCACCAGATTCCGATTTCGACGCAGCGGATTTCCGCAATGCTGGCGGCTTCGGAGCCGATCGGATCCCGATCGTACCGTTCGTTGAACCTGTGCTAGTTCCACCAACACGTCGACGGGTCGGAGTGCGACGCATCTTCGAATCGCTCGCGGCTTTGGCTGCAGCTGCCTCTTCCTTCTCGGGTGCAGTCTTTGCAGTCGACGTCTTGCGTGCTGCTGGCTTGCGAGTGCGGCTAGTCGCCGTTCGTCGAATCTTTGTCGCCGTAGAACTCGAGTTAGAACTGGCTGGCGACCTACGAGTGCTTGAACGGCGGGAGGTTGCCGTTTTCGTTGCAGCCTTGTCCTCACCGTTGGGCGAAGCAGCCTCGTCAGATACCTCAGGACGTGCCGATGCTGTTGCCCGAGAACGAGCTTGTGCACGAGTCATCCAGAGTCCGGTAAAGAAAGTCTTGTTGAACTTCTGCACCACGTCTGCAACCCGGGCAGATTCGGCTGAAAGGTTCATATCGAACGCAGCAACCTCAATGTGTTTGCCAACGTCCTTCACAGCTTGTAGTGCCGGATAGAAGTCGGAATCACCACTGACCACAATCGCGGTGTCGTAGTGATCTTTGTAAGCATTAGTCACAACGTCGGTCGCCAACATCACGTCGACGCCTTTCTCAACCATGATGTCGCCACGTTGCTTCCAGATTCCGAGTCGAACCTCAACATATGGCGTGTCGTACAACGATTCGAGGAACTTCGCTTGCTCAACACCTATATTCGGGTTCGAATCAGATTCCTGGCGAATGTTGTAGTAGTAAATTCGCTGTAATTGTCGACCGTTCGCCAGCTTTTGGGCGAACTTGTCGAACTGCAGATCATGCCTGCCACAGCTCTGAGAGAGCACGTGGTACAGGTTGCTTCCGTCGATAAAAACCATAACGCGATCGTTCTCGCGTACGTTCGTCACTTTTGAAGACTTCGAGGGCATTTCAGCCACCACCTAATAAGTCAACGCCAAACGCGCAGCACATCGGCACGCACGAACGGCGGCTATTTTCACAGGTGAGTCGTAGCGGGCGGAGGCGAGGAGAATTTATATAAATCAAATAGTTGCAAGCGCCCGATTAAACTTCACTATTCTATTCTAACTCTTTTTTGAATTACCCAGCGTACAAATCATCCACATTTCACAGGTAATTACTCCAACATCAGTTCGATACGCCAGTTCCAAGATCGTACTTGACTCTCAGCCACATCGGAAACATTATTGCGGAGCGGAACGAATAATCCGTGGGCGAATACCCAACAAAGGTCGCTCCGTTCGGTTTAAGGAACTCAAGAATCGTCATGAAAACCATCAAACAGATCGAAACACCGTGCGAAATGCCGAACGGCCTGCAATGGACGAATGAAGGCCTGTTCGTGATGGACCAGCAGAGCGACAACGTCTACGTGGTCGACGAAACCGGCAAGGTATTGCGAGAAATGACCACGCCGACCGCCAACGGTTCCGGAATCACAGTCGGTGGCGGATTCCTCTGGACTGCTTCAAACGGTAACTCGACGTCACGACCGGCACGCTCGACCGACACCGGCCTCGGCTACATCTACAAACTCGACCTGCAGACAGGCGAACCAGTAGGTCGGTTCCGCACTCCAGACGGCGGGGGAATTCACGGAATCGAATGGGACGACGGCAAAATCTGGGTCACAGCCTTCCAACCCCTTGCCATCTACCTGATGGACCCCGCCGACAACTACAAGATCGTCCACAGCTTCGAGGTCGAGCTCCCCCGCCTTCACGGACTCGCCCGTGTGAGCGATGGTCTCTGGTGCGCCCACACTACCGACAACGTCATCGTGAAATACGATGTCGACTCGGGAACCGAACTCGATCGCATCTCAATGGACGAAGGCGACGCATATATCCACGGCCTTTCGATGAAAGACGGTGAATTCTGGTATGCAGATGCCAACTTTGCCGGTAAGCACAACACCGCAACCGTAGGTAAACCAGAAATCGGAAAAATAGCGGTTTAGTACCAGCAAAGCACCTGTAGAACCCGAGATAAAACATTTGGAAACAATTCCAGTTGTAGACAGCCATCACCATTTCTGGGAGATCGATCGATTCGATTACTCCTGGATGCCTGATGGAAGCCCGCTCGCAACCGACTTCGGGCCAACTGATCTTGCTCCACTCGTAAAAGACGCAGGTGTCGACTACACCGTAATCGTGCAGGCAGTTTCGTCACCCGACGAAGCACGCTGGCTCCTCGAACTCGCCGAACAGTACGAATTCATCGCCGGGGTCGTCGGTTGGGTCGACCTGACCGATCCTGAAGTCGGCTACACGCTCGACGAGCTCCAGAGAAGCAAATACTTCAAGGGTGTACGCCACATCTGGGAAGGTGAAGACGACCCGGGATGGATCGTCAATTCAAGAGCTATCAATGGGCTTCACGAACTCGTACGCCGAAACCGAACCTTCGACTTCCTGGCAAAGCCACCTAACCTGCCATTCATCCCGCAGGTAATGGATCAGGTCCCTGATCTACGAGCTGTCGTCGATCACATCGCAAAACCTCTCATCGCCGATCACATCATCGAGCCATGGCTCACCGATATGAGAAAAGTCGCCAGCATCAACGGAATCCACTGCAAAATATCGGGAATGATCACTGAAGCCGACCAGCAAAACTGGACCGCCAATGATCTCCGGCCCTACGTCCACCACGTACTCGGCATGTACGGTCCCGACCGACTCATGTTCGGCACCGATTGGCCGGTATGCACACTGGCAGGCGAATACAAAACAGTCGCCGATACTGCTCGTGAAATACTCAACTCTCTCTCGCCAACCGCCAAGGCAAGCGTCTTCGGCGGAACCGCCACACGGTTTTACCGTCTAGCCACTTAGTAGCTGAATCAAGAAGCAACCAGAAGAAGCACCATTTCTTCATGGCAAAACTCACGATTCGACCGAGTGATCAGCTCAATACGCACTGAATTCCGTGAGAAATCATAAAGACCATGCACAGTCTATTTGCGAATCCGAAGAAACTTTCCAAGGTTGAAAGTTCCCCGACTATCTGGTGATAACAGGCAATACCCCTGTTATTCAAGTAGTCACACCCGACGAAGTAGAAAAATTGGTGCATGCAAGATCCTTGCAGCCTGCGAGGCACCTAACCTAGTGCCGAACTACTCGTCAGGGCAGTTCGGTGATTGTTAATAGGTGAAGACGAAAGTTTCTTCGACATCACTGCCTAACAGCAACGATCAACGAAAATATAAAGAAGCGCCGGGTCGAAAGCCCCGGCGCTTCTCAGTTAACTGTGGTGATGTGCTCGAAACGGCTTACCAGGTAGGTTTGCCGGAACTCCACGCCCAGTTATCGGGCGGCCACACATTTCGACCAACACGACCACCGCCGTCTCGGCTGGTGTCGTACATATCCTTCACATCCGCAACCCACTGCCTGATGTGAGGTGTGCCCTTGTGATACTCGAAGGCATCCGGGTTCGCGTACACCTCATACAGATACAACTCGGTCGGATCGTTCACATTCTGGTAAACGTCGAAACGCAGGCAGCCCGGCTCCTCGTGAGTCGAACCAACACCGTCTTTCGAGACCGACTCGATAAACGCTTCAACATGCTCTACTTGAACGAATTTTGGAGCGTGAATCACGTGCAAGCTGGAAGCGAAATACTCATCATCAACAATGTGCGCCCGGTACGAATCCCAGTTGGCATCGCCACGTGGGAACACTGGCTTACAGAACGAAACTTCAGGCTCGACTTCCCACATGTCACCTACGGCGGCCTGCCACGTCTCGAAGTGAGGCATCTCGCCGTGAGCCTTGAAAGCGCCCTCGTCGTTATACACCTCACAGAACGCAAACGAAGTCGGGTCGTCGGCAGCCTGAATAATGTCGAACCGACGGCAACCGGGTTCGTTCATCACTGAACCCTCTGCGTCACCGATCGACGCGGTAATAAAATCTTCGATACGGTCTTCTTTGACCTTCAGTCGCACCATCAGGATGTACATCACAACTCCAAATTATCGGACGGCTGGAGATCAAATCCCGCTACTACCCGACCTACTTCATATACTGCGGCGGAGTATACGCCGCAACAGTAGCGGTGTCGCCGCAATGCTTGAGTGCACGCTGGTTCTGGTCGAGTCAGACAACCACGCAACTTCATTTTCGTCGCGTTCGACGCCGAAGAAATGTAACCACCAACGCACGGTCTCCACGGATCAACTGTCTACGTGAGCAAACTGCAGCAGACGAACCGCCCCTCAACTACAATCATTCTCGAATCAATTGGATTCAGTTCACCCACCCTCAAACAGCGCCTGCCCGGCTCGTTAAAGTTTCTATTCCGTCGAGCATACAACGCTCTGAAGAGTCAGAATTTTCTGGCGAATTCGCTGCTGATTCTGTCGAAAGGCGAAGGTAGAAGAATTTCTCGTAAACTCGAACGAAGCGCCGAAAATGCCGACATTCAACTGCCCATCCTGCCACTGGAAGTTCCGTGGTGGATGCCGTTGGTCCGAAACCCGCGACGCAACGATCCCGCCCCGTTCTGGTAAGCAGGAATTCTCGCCGTAATGATCAGCGATACCGCCAACTTCAGAAATCCCCACTACCGCGCACCCAGCGATAGGCCCGAAACCATCGATATCGAACTGGTGGCCAGAGCCACTCAAACGATTCTGGACGCGATTGCGCGCTACGTTATCTAACTTGTGCCAGTCGAACGAAGTGCTGACTAGCCAATCGAACTGCCATCGGGCTTCTCATCCGATTCATTATCGGAAGGTTGTTCTTCTTTCTCTGCCGGTGGGGATTCAGGCTTCTCATCGGAAGGTTCCCCATCGCTCTGGACTACTGTTGGCTCCGGCTCATCGTCACCGGATGCAGGTGGAGCCTGCTCCCCGTCCAGAATCTCAGGTTCATCAGCCAATATCTGGGCGTCAGCCCGAGCCTCTTCCGTATCGTCGCTCCACTTCTCCGGAATCGAGAAAGCTGTTGCAGCTTTCTCCTCGGCACTCGAACTCTTGTAAACGGTGCCAAGACCCCGTGAAATACCTCGTTTCGAACCCAAGCCCAGCACAAACCCGGCGATCCATGTAGCAATACCGCCAATAATCCATGGTATCGTCTGGTTTCGCCAACCCTGCTGCCACGAGTTCATCGCGCGTTCGAACCGTTCCGTCAGTTCAGGACTTTCCAGTTCGGCGCTCAAGCGAGGGTAATCTGCCCTGAACTCATAACTAACCTCCGCACCATAATCAGACACATATTCCTGTGCAGCGTCATTGAACGGCCATGCAACTGCGATACCGCCATAAACGATCAGCGCACACACCGCCGCAACTCCACCAGCCCACTTGAGCCGACCGGGCCAGCCACGGCCACCAATCAAAGCAATAACAAATAGTGGAATCAGAATTAGCACCCACAGCAGCCTGCGCACTGAAAGCGCGGTACCCGCATAATTGCGAGCATCGTTGAACTGCTGCAATGCCTCAGGTTCGAGATTGTCTGTGATGTGCTCTTCCGTGATAATCACGCCATCGGCGAGAATCTTCAGCGTCTGCTCGGCATCTGCACGCGACTCAGGATTATTTTCGTCCGCCATCGCGTCGATCAGATCCTGATCCGTGAACCTTATACCTTTGATAACATGTGTCCGCAAATCCTCGATCATGCCGAAATCACCACTAACCTGTGCGCCAAGGTCGGCCTGAGAGTAAGAAATCTGACTTGGAATCCTAGATTCGACAAAAGATGCGACCTGGGCATCAAGCGCATCACCGAAAGCGTCCAACACAAGACTCACTGCCGATTGACCGCCTGCGATACATCTCGGTATCTGTTGCGAAACCAAGTCCTGCGTAGCAGCAAGCGCATCAGCCGGTGAACTACACGGCGGAATTGAAGCTACTGAGGACTCCAGTTTTCGTCGAGCGAGATCTTGAAGGTGTTCAGCAGCGGTAGTTTTTCGTTCCGAAAGATCAACTGTGTATTCGAATACATCCGTACGGCCTATCAGATAGTCAATCAAAGCGTCGATAACACCGAGTCCCTGCTCCTGCACCCATGCACGTGGAGCGATGATCTCGAAGGCCTCGACAACTTCATCTTCTGTTAACGCAACGCCGTATCCAACCGATGTCAACTGCTCAACTTGCTGCTGAATGAGCGGATCGACGACTTGAGCAAATACCAGATTGTAAAGCGTGTCCTCACTACCCAGTTTGTCCTTGAGAATCTGTCCCACGATTACAACCCGGTCGTCGAATTGGACGACCACGTTGAACGAATCGGCATCACCCGCAAAGTACGGGATGATCTGGTCTGTGGCACCAAATAGCTGATCTTCGAGCCATTCCGCCTCAAATATCAAACGTGCGTCGTCTTCCAGCTCCTGTGAAGTGAACTCGATCCCGAGTGCCTGTGTTGACACCTGGTCAGTGAACTGACCAAACTGCGGCACCAGTAGATCGCTGATAAGTCGCTCAGTTAGATCGAGGTCGGTTACTACCTTGCGAACTGCTCCCGGAACCGACCGCACGCGCTCCTGAACTTCGAGGTCAATTGTAAATTCGTCCGTCCCACCCTGAGCGTAAGGAAAAACTCCGTTCAAGCTTTCCTCGAGTTTCTCCTGCACATACTCTCGCGGAATGAGCGTCTCGATCAACTCGATAATTGCCACAGCAGCAGCGTCCGAATCGTCAAATGTGAGAACCGTTGGTCCCGCACTCTCATCAAGGCCCGAATCGAACTCGATCCCCTGACCAACAACGTCGTGAATCAGATTGCCAACGATGTTGTCGTAGACGTAGTCATAAGCATCCGCATCGTCCAACATCCCGGCAATTACATCTGGCTTAGAAGCGGTATCGACAACCTGATTAACCGTCATTGATACGAAAAACAGGATTAGGAACAGGCAGGCGAGTAAAACTGCGAGTAGCTTTCGCATCAAAGTTCTCCGAACAGATTTGTAAAACGGTATGCGATCAGGCGAATTTCAAGCGAGTCTAGCAACCCCTACAATACAATTTTGTTACCAATGGTGTGAGTTAAGAACAATTTCGGTGAAGATCAACCCCTGCCGAGATAGGCCTGACCCAATGGGAGCACGATCGCCTCGAGCATGTTCGATTCCAGTGGCAGAGTCGCCATTAGCAGTGCCGTACGCCCCATATCTTCCGTCGAAATCAAAGGCTCGGGACCCTCGTCGCGACCGGTTGCCGATTTACCATCACCACGTCGTTCAACCCACGTGTTTCCAGGATGCAACGCGCTGACTGCAATGCCAAAATCCCGACCCTCGAGAGCCAACGACTGGGTGAGTCCCCAAACCGCATGCTTACTCGTTGTGTAGGGGGATGAACTGTGTCGTGGCTTCTGAGCAGCGATACTCCCGATGTTGATGATCTTACCGCCGCCCTGTTTCTTCATGATCTTGAACGCTTCACGCGATCCGAGGAACGGTCCAGTCACGTTGACCTGAATCACCGTCTGCCACTGTTCCATCGTCAACTCTTCGACAGGGCCACCATCGAACGCGCCCGAGTTGTTCACCAGTACGTCTAGCCGGCCGAATTGATCCATCGTTTTCGCAAACAGGTTGATCACCTGTTCTTCATTCGTAACATCAGTCGGAATCGCAACGGTCGTCCTACCGTCGCTGGAAAGTTCAGCAGCAGCAGCAGCTAGCCGTTCACCGTTACGTGCCGCGATAACGACTGTGCAACCCTCACCAATAAACGCCTTCGCTATACCCTTGCCGATCCCGGTTCCACCACCGGTAATTATCGCCACTTTGCCGTCGAGCTGTCCCATTTTGATATCTCCCGTCGATAGCTACCTCAGTCGGTGCTATCGGCCGTGTAAACCTTTGTCTTAAACGCTGCAAATAGTGCCAGTACCAAGAATCCCGTTAACACGAGAAATGTCAGTGTCCATCCTGCAAGAAAGGCTTCCGAAACCGCCGGATCCGTCGATTCGGTAAGCTCGTTGAGCTGCACCTCAACACCTCGACTCAGCATAATGCCAGCAATAATCGCCGCTGCAAGTGCCTGCCCGATCACACCTCCGACATTTCGGATCAGGTTCAAAAAAGCGCTCATAGAGCCATAATCGCCTCGTCCCACCGTCGATAGCGTCGCACTCATGTTCGGCGCCATCCACATCCCCATTCCTAAACCGTTCAAGAACAGCACCGGAGATACTACCCACAACGATGTATCGGCAACGAAAAACGAAAAAATAACATTCGTAACAATCATCGTGCTAATGCCGGCGAACGTGAACGGGCGGAATCCAGATTTGTCAGAAAATCGTCCCGAAAACTGCGATGCCAATCCCATTCCAACAGCACCGACGAAAATAACCATCCCCGCCAAACGCTGGTCGTAACCCATGAAACTCTGGATAAATATCGGCATTAAGAAGAACGTCGCCGAACCGCCAAGGAAACCGAGAAAACGAGTAGAAGTCGACCACGAAAACGTTGAATTCTGGAAGAACCGCAAATTCAACATCGGATAGCTGATCCGCAATTCCCACCACACCAGCGACGCGAACAACGCAACGCTGAGAACCGCACCACCGATAATCTCAATTGAAATCCAATCGAATGCAAACGGATTCGAAATCGTCAGAATCGTCAGCGACAGTGCGCCCGCCGAAAGAATCGCACCTAGCCAGTCATACTTTGTACTGACCCTCTGAGCAGTGGATCCGATCCGCAAATCATCAAGAACGATCGATGCCGCGACAATCCCCGCAATCGTCGGAACAGCGATCACCAGGAATATCGCACGCCAATCGAACTCCTGGATCACCGGCCCCGCAACGATCGGACCAGCCGCCGCTCCAATAGCAACGATCGTCGTAATCATCCCTAACGCTTTTCCGCGTTGTTCACTCGGAAATACGCCCACGATGATGGCAAACACCACCGCTTGACCCATCGCGCTTCCTAGCGCCATCACAACTCTGGCAGCAATCAGCATCTCGAGATTTTGCGCGGAAAAAGCGATCAATGCACCAATAACAAATAAGATCATTCCCGTGATGTGGAATTTCTTCCGTCCGGTAATATCTGAGACCCGGCCTAGAGGCAACATCGTTGCACTCATCACTAGCGAACTCGCGATCGCCACCCACGTCACCGCACGAAGAGTTACTTCAAACTCATCGGCAATCGACGACAGTGCGAGGAAAACAATCGAAAAGTCGAGGACCATCGCGAACAGGGCGATGGCAACGGTCCAAAACACCTTCCAGTGATAATTATCGGACAACTCTGAAGGCGGTGTAATGGATGCGGTTGTCACGTGTGAGATAGTTCTCGATGTCTGGCTGATACGGCAGAAACAGCGGCGAATTATAGACCTGCCCCGCACACCTTAAATATGTCGAACGTCATTTCTGTCGTGATAATCTCTCGACGCCATGTTCCGACACGTCGCCGGACCAGATACCAGCCAGAAACAGCGTCGACCTCATATTGCAATAGCCGGAGCGGAATTTGCCGAACGAAATATCTCGTCCACTACGAATTGTCATCCCACCGGTTCCCGGGGAAACCACAGCCAACGAATGGTGGCCCGTTAGCGTCGATGTCGAATGGATCGAAGCGCCTTACGTCGACAACAAGCCTGACCCTAGAACCCTCGCTGGTGCCGACGTCTACATCGGCACCGACTTCACCGCTGAGATGGGTGCAGCCGCCGACTCTCTGAAGGCAATTCTGATCGCGGCCGCTGGCTACGATCGCGTCGAGCCAGCAGCCGTTCCCGAAGGTGTAATCGTCGCCAATGCCTACCACCACGAAGCACCAATTGCCGAGTGGGTAATGGCAGTGGCAGTTGCACTCGACCACGAGCTTTTCGCCAGCGAACGAACTTTACGAAACGGTGATTGGTCGCACTGGCCATCCCGTTGGGGTTCATACCGAGAACTCTGCGGTCGAACGTTTGGGATCATCGGCTACGGTGCCATCGGCAAGCGAGTCGCTCGCCTTGCAAACGCCTACGACATGAAGGTCATTGCCGCCGGAAGACGACCAGAAACCGGTGACGAAGCTCGTGCTGATGGAGTCGAATACGGTTCAGGTACTGAAGCGATGGACCGAGTTTTGAAAGAAGCTGATTTCGTGCTCGTATCCACTCCACTTATCGACGCCACTCGGGGTCTCATCGGCGAACGAGAAATCGGCCTGATGCGAAATGACGCCTACCTTATCAATCCTGCCCGGGGCCACATCATCGACGAAAAAGCCCTCTACGATGCGCTTGCCAGCAAGTTGATCGCCGGCGCAGCTATCGACACCTGGTACGAGTACCCGGTCGGCGACGACGACCAGCCACGCCCATCAAAATATCCGTTCTGGGAACTCGGCAACATCGTCATGACCCCACACCACTCAGGTGCAACCTTCGGCACCCGCAACCGCCGGGCCGCAACCGTAGCCGCCAACATAGACCGCCTCACCAAAGGCCAACCCCTAGAAAACGTCCTAAACGACGTCTCAACGATCTAGAAAACAACCTATTAAGAATCACATGAGCTAGGCGCGCGCTGAACTTGATTCAGTGTCGGCAGGCGACACTCACGCTACACACAATCAGCCATCCTAGCCCGTCGAAGGACCACGATGTGCCGAAAGTCGTTCAACTTAGTAGCGACAGTTCAACTTGGCTACTAGCGCCTCTGCCGAAACGCTTCGTACAGCACAATACCCGCACTCACCGAGGCGTTCAACGATGAAAGCTGACCCGCCATCGGAATCGAAGCAATCTGGTCGCAGTTCTCTCGCACCAACCGAGACAGCCCCTTGCCCTCGGAACCCACTACGATCACAACCGGTCCAGTGAAATCAGCTTCGGTGTACTCAACATCACCATCGGCATCCAAACCCACCACCATCATCCCAAGCTCTTTCAGCCTCTCAATGGTGCGATTCAAATTTCCAACCCGAGAAACCTTCACATGCTCAAGCGCACCAGCCGAAGCGCGAACCGCACCCGGCGTGATGCCCACCGCCCTGCGCTCTGGAATGATCAATCCGTGCGCCCCGGCAGCATCGGCGGTACGAGCGATCGCCCCTAAATTGTGCGGATCCTGAATTCCATCTAGCATCACCAACATCGGGGGTTGGTCACCGTTCTCCGCCATCAACATCAGATCTTCTGGCTCGTGATAGCGAGGATCGGGAACAATCGCAATCACGCCCTGGCTTTTCTTGGTGTGCGACTGGCTATCAAGCTCTCTCTGCGAAACCGCCTGAACTTCAATCCCCGCTTCCGTAGCAAGCAGCACGATCTCACGAAGCTGAGCACCCAACTCCTGATCCTCAACCATGATCAAATGATCGATTTCGCGACCGGCCCGCAGCGACTCCAGCACGGCGCGCCGTCCTTCAACCGTCTGACCGTGAACTTTTTTTGCTCGAGAAAATCGTGACATATTGCTAACTGAACTACTTACTTACAACGCGAATGCGATCCAACAAATATAAACCGTTGATAGAAGTGTAATTTTCATCGACACACAACGCCATAAACACTCACACTATTCGAATAAATCTCGAATCGGTTCATAAGTCTAGTCACAGAGAGCCACCAAATTGGCGAAGGAACGCGAATACAGCACCAATCAGCTAAAAAGACGATCGATGAATGCGGTGCCGGAATTATCGCCAACGGACCTAACAATTCCGATATGTGCGATTTTCTGGGTCACGCTGGCTTCGATTCCGCATTCGTCGATTTCGAGCATAGCGGCGCATCGTGGTCGGAGTTGGCGGATATAATCCGGCCTGCGAGTTATGGGTCATGTTGAGCGTCGTGCGGGTAAACAAGCTCGACGAAACACTGATTCTGCGAACACTCGATCAAGTCGCCAGTGCAGTATTAATTCCCTTTGTAATTACCGTGCCGAAATCGAACTGGAAGTCAGCGCCCGCAAATACCCACCGAACGGAATCCCGGGAGTAGCGGAAGGTCGTCGTGCTTACGGCGTCGGCAGCCACTTCCAAAAGCCTGACGATGAAGTCCAGTGCATCGCGCTAATCGAAGCTCCCTCAGCCCACTCTATCTCGCTGGGCGATGAAGTCGCACCACTTACCCCACTACAGCCCCGGAGGCGGAACCACAACTTCATCGTACGAATGCCGCGAGCCAACCATATTCGAATGCTCAAACACGTCCAGAGCCGTCTCATACAGATCCTTCTCGACAGCGATCCCGCCCGACCATGTACCCAGCTTCTGATAAGCGTCAACCGCCGAAGCAATCGCCGACTCAGCCATCTCAGGGAAGTAACTCGCCTCCGCTTTGGCGACTTCGGCCGGATCAGCCGTGTTAACCCACTCGCGAGAAGCCTTGTAAGCCGTCGCAAACCGCTTCGCTTCGTCCGTCTCCAGCCAATCCCAACGACCCACTAGACTCGAAAACGCTACCGGTCCAATCGCCTCTCCAACAGAACCAACAATGTGACCCTGTCCGTCATGCTCAAGTTGCTGTGGGAACGCACCTTGCTCGTGGAAATAGTCGCCCTCACCGTTGCGCCACTGCGCCATCATCGTGTCACCGCCGGGTGAATCAATATCATCGACGTCACTAAGGTCAAGCCCCTGCTTGTGCGCGCCGTATCGCAGCATCCACTCAGGCTGACCGTTATGAACATGCAGGAACTTACCATTCAACAGCTTGTCCCACGAAAAATTCGAATCAGCCTCACGAGATGCAATGAAAAATCCGTCGTAGCGATTGATCTGCGCAAAGTGAGCGAACGGTGCTTTCGATCCATTGTCCAACGGACCCCAGCTCGCCGAAACCGCAGCCTGTGCAACGTCCATACGGCCCGCGGAAACCTCGCCACCACTGCTCGCACCAGCCCCAACTATGTGATACTCGCCGGTAAGTCCCTCTTTTTCGAGAAACCCTCCCGCAATAGTGCAAATCATCGGGCTGTAAAAAGCCGAGTGACGGGAGGCCATGATGTTGAGTTTGGTCATACTTGAATTCTGCGCGATATCTTATGGATTCGAGAGAACGCAATTCTACGCCCAACGCGAACCGTTCGTCGGCATCGGTGAATTGATAAGGTCGATTGCGGTTTGCACGGGGTGTTAATCGCCTCGTAATCGCCCTACTGTCGTAAGGGGCGAACGCTATCCTTGACCCACCATGCACCTCACTCGGCAGGACATACCGCTGACCTCAACGTACCAGGGACGTCGATCATTTCCCGGCAAGCGAACACAGATCAATCGATTTCTTGGCGTCAGTCTCCTCGTTCTCGCATCGCTATTCCTGGCTCAGTGCTCGGAAGATGATCCAGAACCAACTGCCATCCCGGCCACACCAACGTCGACCCCTGCACCAACCCCTGCACCAACCCCGTCGCCGACACCCGGCCCCACCGCCACACCGTTCGTCACGCCAACAGCCATCCCATCGCCTACAACCGCCCCGCCCCCGGATAATCTATTACGTGGCGGAATCCTCCGATTCGCCGTGCCCGAAGGTCCACCCCACAGCGATCCACATCTCACCGTGTCGTCGGCGCTTCTTAGCTGGGGAGCCGGACAGGCGTACTCACGACTCTTCAAATTTGAAACCGCTGGCGGAAACGCAACAGTCGTCTGCGATCTTTGCTCCTCGTGGCAGCAGCCAGACCCACTCACGATCTCGATCCAACTTCGCAACGACGTGGTCTGGCAGAATCACGCACCGTTGAACGGGCGCCCCCTAACTGCACAGGATGTCGCGTACAGCCTCAACCGTCAGGCAACAGTCGGATATCCAAACTCGGTATTGCTTGCGAACATCGCCGAATTTACAGTAACCGGTGAACACGAGATTCTCGTCCGAATCAATTCTCCAGATTCCGAGGTACTTGAGAAGCTTGCCGACTCCCACTCCAGAATCGTCGCTCAAGCAGCGGTCGAAGTGAACGGCGATCTCAGGCGAGGACCGACGGTCGGAACCGGTCCATGGACAGCAAATGAAATACATGCCGACGCAACCCGCCTCATAGTGAACCCCAGATACTACGAAGATGGCTCTCCCTACCTCGACGGAATCGACATCCAGGTGATGCCCTCCTCCTCGGTACGCGTCGCTGGCATGCGATCAAAAATCATCGATGTGGCACAGGCTGGCTTCCAAGAGGTTGCCGAAGCCCGAGAACGGTTTGAAGATATCGCCTGGATCGGCATCGAAAACCCGGCAGCCGGTGTCGAAATAATGATGAACACCGCTCGCAGTCCAATGGATAATCAGGCCGTGCGCAAAGCGATGATGCTGATGCTTGATCCAAGCCAGGCAAGAACGGTTCCAGGACAGGATATTAAGATCAAAAGTGTCTACGGACGATTCCCGTACGCAGCCATTGGGATCCCATATCTGGACTCCGCGAAAGCCTATGAGAACTCAGATATATTCTCTGACCGGTTTAACGATCTCACCAAAGCCAACGCCCTCCTAGCCGACGCCGCTCTCAAACCCACCGATAATGTCATCATCAAAGTCGGTGAATTCGGTCAGGAGTACATCAATCAGGCCATCGCAATGGCAGAAGGGTTGGCATCCGCGGGTATTCAAGCTGAAGTCGAGCGAGTCTCTACCCGAATCTTTGGCGACGAAGTCTGGACCACCGGCGACTACGACATCGCTGTCGGCGCTCCACCACCCGTGTCAAGCACCACCGCCTACCTATTCGCAGTGCACCACTCCGATGGCCCATGGAACACGACGGGCTATGCCAACCCCGAAATCGACCGCCTAATCGAGGCTCAAGCCCGAGAATATGACGCAGTGAAACGAGAAGAACTCCTCCTCGAAATCCAGCAACTCATTCTCGACGGCTCCCACCGCTTCATCACCACAACCAGAACCACTCACTGGATGTTCTGGGACTACGTCCACGATTTTAAACCGTTCACACCAAGAGGCGAAACCGATTTCCTAACTCGGGTGTGGCTGACAGAGCGAACGAACTAGCCGCTAGCACCTCACGTGTCCCGAGCGCAGCCGAGGGACCTGGGGCGGGGCGGTGACACTCTGTTCAGACACCACCACTAGGCCAACCGAACCATCGAACGATCGTCCCCAATTCCTACTCCCTCAGGAAGAAGGCCATGTTGAGGGGATGCCGGCAACCGACATCGAATACGTCGTTGCCCAACCTGTCGTCCTCGATTGCCTCCGCATGACACCCGCGACTAACAGTCTTCCTTTCCTTGCTGAAAGGATTTAGAGGACGCACGACCAAGTCATCCGATGACGCTTGGAGCTAAACGCAAAGTCGAATCTTCTGATCGCGACTACCCCAGCGGTCCTCTCCCGGACCGGGGGAGTTAGAGTGGGAGATTGCGACGCGGAGCCGAGTGACCCAGTCACGAGCGCGACACACCAACGCTACCCGTCCAAATGCTCCTTCAGAGCATCGCCCAAACCAACCCAGCTTAACAGGGCGCACTTAATCCGGACCGGGAACTTCCGAACACCGCCGAGAGCCTCGATATCGCCAAGAATATCGGTCTCTTCGTCGGTAATTTCCTCGCCTTTGAGCAATCGCCGGACCGCATCGACCGCAGCCTGAACTTCAGTAGAAGATTTCCCCTCAACCAGCTCAGCTAGCAGCGAAGCGGAAGCCTGCGAAATTGCACACCCTCGACCTGTGATCCCGATGGCCGAAACCGCATCGTTCTCAATCTTAAGCTGAATGTGAAACTCATCTCCACAGAACGGATTGTTCACCTCAAGATCGATATCCGGTTCATCGACAGCGGCCGTGTTGCGAGGGCTGCGGTAGTGGTCGAGAATGATCGCCTCATACAGCTCATCCATATCGCCTAGGCCACTCATGCCACCGGGCATCGGCTGAAATACCTTTCAGTTTCACTAATCCCGTTGACCAGAGCGTCAATCTCGGATTTCGTGTTGTAGATATAGAAGCTGGCACGTGCCGCAGCCACCACATCGAAGCTCCGCACTAGTGGCATCGCACAATGGTGACCCGTTCGAATCGCAATCCCCTGCTGATCCAAAGCCGTGCCCAGATCGTGCGGATGAATCGTGCCGTGAATGAACGAAATCACCCCACCACGCAAAGCCGAGTCTTGCGGACCCAGCACCTTCACGCTATCCAGCGAAAGAATCTGCTCCATCGCATAAGCGGTCAGTTCCTGTTCGTGCTGCCAAACGTTATCCATGCCAAGCTCAGTTAGGTAATCGACAGCCGCGCCTGTGGCAATCGCATCTGCGATATTTGGCGTTCCCGCCTCGAACTTATAGGGTAAATCATTCCAGGTGGCGTTCTCGTAAGTAACTTCGAGAATCATGTCGCCCCCGAACATGTAAGGTGGCATCACCTCAAGCAACTCGTAGCGTCCCCAGAGCACTCCGATGCCAGTCGGTCCCAGCATCTTGTGCGCCGAGAAGCAAAGGAAATCTGCGTCCAACGCCTGCACATCGACCGGCATGTGCGGAACGCTCTGCGCCGCATCGACGAGAATCACCGCGCCAACGGCATGCGCTCGGTTGGCAAGCTCAGCGATCGGGTTAATCGAACCAAGCACGTTCGACATATGAGTTGCCGCCACGATCTTGGTGCGGGAATCGACTATCGAATCAAGTTCTGAGATATCGAGCAAGCCGTCTTCATCAGCCGCAAGATATCGCAGTTCAGCGTTCTTCTTTTCGGCAAGATGCTGCCAAGGAACGATGTTCGAGTGGTGCTCCATCGCCGTGATAACGATGTTGTCGCCTTCTCCAACGTTTGCCTCAGCCCATGTCGCCGCGACGAGGTTCAGCGACTCGCTGGTGTTTCGTGTCCAGATAACTTCTTCAGGACGAACCGCATTGATGAACTTTGCGACCTTTGTGCGAGCCAATTCGTAGCCGTCAGTCGCCTCAATCGAAAGCGTGTGCACACCTCGATGAACGTTGGCATTCGTCTGCTCGTAGTAGTTCGTCAGGGCCTCGATAACCTGCTTCGGCTTCTGACTGGTAGCAGCAGTATCGAGATAGACGAGAGTCTGATCATTGATCTTGCGTTGAAGGATCGGAAAATCGGCACGAATCGCATCGATATCGAATACGCGAGACCCGGCAGTTAAGGTTGAATCGCTCATGCCGTTCCTATCGTGTCCGACTCCGCAAGCAGAATAGGAATTCGTTCATCGGTAATTTTTTCGACAAATTCGTGCAGGGCTGGCGGCTTGAATTCGTTCAGCATCTCTTCCGCAAAGCCTCGAATGAGAATCGCCTTCGCTGCTTCCTCGTCTACTCCACGAGATTGCAGATAGAACAACGTGTCGCGATCGACATGACCGGCTGTTGCACCATGCGCCGCCGTCACGTCGTCGGCGTAAATTTCAAGCGATGGCTTAGCGTCGATTTCGGCTCCACGTGATAGCAGCAGGTTCAGGTCTTTCTGCGTTGCATCAGATTTCTGAGCGTCCCGCTCTACCACAACCTTGCCGCTGAATACTGCGTGCGATTTACCCGACAGAATCCCCTTGTAGAACTGACCAGACGAGCAGCCCGGCTTGGCGTGAGTCGTGCTGATCTCCTGGTCCTGCTGCTGCTCGCCGTTGGTCATATAAAGACCGTGCAGCGTGCAGTTGGCTCCCGGAGCATCAAGCAGCGTGTGAATATCGTTTCGAGCGATCGAAGCGCCCACGGCGAAACTCGTCGAAGTGAAATCGGTGTTACCCATCTGTGCGACACGAGTCGTGCCAAAATGGAACGATGATTCATTCTCCATCTGCACTCGGTAATGGCGAACGCTCGACCCGTCACCGGCAAACATCTCAACAACCGGCGCCGCGAACTGCGCCGATTCCGCAAGATTCACGTACGTCTCGATCAAAACAACCGAAGAACCGGCTCCCGCATCAACCAACAGTCGTGGGTAGCTCGCCCGGTTCTCGGCAGCATCCGAAGTAACAAATACAACATGCACCGGCTGCTCAAGCTGCGTACCGTCGGCGATCCTCACATATGCCCCGTCATCCACAAACGCTGTGCTCAGCGCCGTAAACGCATACTTCTCACGACCAGCTAGACTCGCCAACTGCGACTCGACCGATCCTGTGCCAGCAGCAATCGCCTCTGCCAACGAACCAGCATCCAGCCCGGTCGATCCATGCAAATTAGAAAGCTCTACGCTGAATTCACCATCGACGACTACCACCGTGTCGAACGCGTCATCCCACGGCCCGACCACCTTCATCTGATCCAACGAAACCGATCCGGTCACACCGTACGCAAAGTCTGCATCAGCAAGCGGCTGTAAATTCGTGTACTTCCACAACTCGGTTCCGCGGCGTTTTGTTGGGAGACCAAGCTCCGAGAACGTCGACCATGCCTGTTGGCGAACGGCTTTCAGCCAATCCGGTGAAGACGAATTTTCCACAACGAACGATTCGTATTCGGTCGAAAATTTATCGACAGCTGTCGGGGGTGTTGCAAGCGTCATATCTAGACGTTGGCTCCGGTGGCGGAGAGGTACTCATTGTACCCATCCTTCTCAACTTCCAAAGCCAGTTCCGGACCACCGGTCTTGACGATCTTACCTGCAACGAGAATATGAACGACGTCGGGAGTGATGTAGTTCAGCAGTCGTTGGTAGTGAGTCACCACGATGAACGATCGCGCAGGCGATCTCATCGAATTCACACCCTCTGCAACAATCCGCAGTGCGTCAACATCAAGACCTGAATCAGTCTCGTCAAGAATGGCAAGTGAAGGCTGCAACACTTCAAGTTGAAGCATTTCGTTTCGCTTCTTCTCGCCACCAGAAAAACCTTCGTTCAGCGATCGCTTCACGAGGTTCGGATTAATTCCGACCGCTTCGACCTTCTCGTCAAAAAGTTTTGAAAAATTTCGAACCGACATTTTGTCTTCGCCGCGCGATTCGGCTTTCGAATCCAGAGCAGTCTTCAAGAATTGCCAGGGTCGAACACCGGGAATCTCGGCCGGGTACTGGAACGCCAGAAACATCCCGAGGTGAGCACGTTGGTCGGGTCGAAGCTCGATGATCGACTCTCCATCGAGAGTGATATCACCCTCGGAAACCAGATAGTCGAAGCGGCCCATCAAGACGTTGGCGAGTGTGCTTTTACCGGACCCATTAGGACCCATAATGGCGTGCACTTCACCTTTGTTCACCTTCATATCGATCCCCGTAAGGATCTCTGAATCGTCGATGTCCAAAACGGACGCGTGCAGGTTTTTGATCTCAAGCATTTTTGTACTTTTTACTTCTGGATTGAAAACGGAATTTTCTGACTTACAACGGAAAAATTAAAAGAAATAGTGCCTAGGCACCTCGTCACCCGACGGCGCCTTCTAGGGAGACTTTGAGGAGTTGGCTTGCCTCTAGCGCAAACTCGAACGGAAGCTCCTTGATCACATCCCGGCTCCAGCCGGTAATAATCATGTGGTGCGCCTCTTCCTCCGACAGCCCACGGGCCATCAGGTAGAAAAGCTGATCGTCACTGACCTTCGAAGTCGAAGCCTCGTGCTCAAGTCGAGCCGTAGGATTCCGCACCTCGATATAAGGCACCGTGTGAGCACCGCACTGATCACCGACCAGCAGAGAGTCACACTGTGTGTGGTTCACTGCGTTCTCGGCACCCGGCATGATTTGCACCTGGCCCCGATACGTGTTGTTGCCCTTACCAGCAGAAATACCCTTCGACACGATTGTCGACTTCGTGTTCTTGCCGATGTGGATCATCTTCGTGCCGGTATCAGCCTGTTGATGATTGTTGGCTAAAGCAACCGAGAAAAATTCACCCACGGAATTGTCGCCACGCAGGATCACGCTCGGGTACTTCCACGTAATCGCCGACCCGGTCTCAACCTGCGTCCACGAAATCTTAGCGTTCTTGTCGGCACGGCCCCGCTTAGTGACAAAGTTGTAGACGCCACCCTCGCCTTCGGGCGTTCCGGGGAACCAATTCTGGATAGTCGAATACTTGATCTCAGAATCGTCGTGAGCCACAAGCTCGACGGTCGCTGCGTGCAACTGACTCGTCTTGCGAAACGGAGCCGTACAACCTTCGAGATACGACACATACGCGCCTGCATCGGCAACGATTAGCGTGCGCTCGAACTGACCCGATCCCTCAGTGTTAATCCGGAAGTAGGTCATCAGCTCGATCGGACACCGCACACCCGGCGGGATGTAAGCAAACGATCCGTCACTGAACACCGCAGCATTGAGCGCTGCATAGAAATTGTCGGTGTAGGGAACGACAGAGCCGAGATATTTTTTGACGAGATCCGGGTGGTTTTTCACCGCTTCGCTGAACGAACAGAAGATAATCCCGAGTTCACCAAGCTGCTTTTCCATCGTGGTAGCAACCGAAACAGAATCAAACACGGCATCGACCGCAACGCCCGCCAGAGCCGCACGTTCTTGCAACGGAATGCCCAGCTTCTCAAACGTCTCGAGCATCTCAGGGTCAACATCGTCGAGGTTCTTGGGCGCTTCGTTGGTACCCTTCGGAGCGGCGTAGTAATAAATATCTTGGAAGTCGACGTCCGGATAGTCGATCATCGCCCAGTCGGGTTCGCCTTCCGATTCGTAGAGTGATACCCAGTGCCGGTAGGCCTTCAAGCGCCAGTCAAGCAGCCACCCCGGTTCTTCTTTCTTGGCCGATATCAGCCGAACGATGTTCTCACTCAGCCCTTTTGGGGCAAGATCGGTCTCAACATCGGTAACAAATCCCCACTTATACTCTCCACCCGAGAGGTCGGATTCGCGCGAGATCGTGTTCTGGTTAGTCAATAAGAGTCTCCGTCCAGCATCCAGAGTCAGTTATTTCGCACCAATATCGGTGTTCAATTCAGGGTTTTGAGTTCAAATACCCGTTTTTCTATTCCTGACTCATTCGGTACGCATTTATCCTAAAACCGACTACCAACAGCGTCAACGAATTTCGTAGTTGCGAAGTGATACTGATTCAGGTACGAATTTTTCCGCATTTACCTGTGATAAAGCATGTTTAACTTTGGTTCGAAGATTTTCTACCAATAATTGTCATCGGAGATTAAACTAGACGTCTCGTAATTCGAACAATCATCCGAACCGGCTCCGGAAACGCGACCCAGTCATAGAAGACGTGGCTCGGCCACCCTCAAGAAAGAATAATAGATAAAACGTGGAGTACGAAGCAGTAATTGGTCTCGAAACGCACGTGCAGCTCAAGACGCGTTCCAAAATGTTCGGAACATCCAGCGCCGAGTATCAGGCTGCTGAGCCAAACACGCTTGTAGACGAAGTCAGCATGGCGCTTCCCGGCACGCTCCCGGTCGTAAACCAGACTGCCGTCGAGTACGCCATGATGATCGGCATGGCGATCAATTGCAACATCGCCCGAATCACCAAGTTCGACCGCAAGAACTACACCTACCCTGACCTCATGAAGGGCTACCAGATCACCCAGATGGATGAGCCGATTTGCTACGAAGGCTTCGTCGATCTCCCGCTCGAAGATTCTGTACGAGTTCGCATCAACCGAGTCCACATGGAAGAAGACGTCGCCCGTCTCGTCCACGTCGAAGGTCCCCAGGGCGGCACAGTTCATTCCCTTATCGATATCAATCGTGCCGGCACTCCCCTCATGGAAATCGTGACCGAGCCCGACATGCACACCCCCGAGCAGGTCCAGTCGTACATCAACAGCCTCCAGCACATCATCCGCTACCTCGGCGTTGGCACCGCCAACATGGAGGAAGGCTCGTTCCGCTGCGACGCCAACATCAGCATCCGACCCAAAGGCTCAACCGACCTATCGACCAAAGTTGAGGTCAAAAATATGAACCGTATCCGAGCGGTCGTCCGAGCGGTCGAATATGAAATCGAACGACAAATCGCTGCCACCGAAAGCGGCGAACGAATCACCCAGGAAACCCGTGGCTGGGACGATGGTAAAGGCGTCACCGTCTCTCAACGCAGCAAGGAAGAAGCCAACGACTACCGCTACTTCCCCGAACCCGACATCCCTCCGCTAATCATCAGCGAAGATTGGATCGAAAGTATCCAGGCGAAAATGCCCGAGCTTCCGATCGCACGGAAATCCCGTTTCATCGGCGAATGGGGACTGAGCGAATACGACGCCGATCTCCTGATACTGCAGCGTTCAACCGCCGACTACTTCGAAGCCGTTTGCGAAAGTGTGAAGGCCGAATCGTCAGAAACCAAACAAGCATTCTCCAAAGCGGCAGCTAACTGGCTCAACGGCGAAATGGCTCGCATGATGAACGACGATGAAGTCGTGAACATGGCCGATACCAAAGTAAGCCCCGAAGCACTAGCAACTCTCGTTGAAAAATTTCGCAAGCGCGAACTCAACAACAACTCGGCGAAGCATGTGTTCGAGATCATGTACAACAAGGGCACAACGCCCGAAACGATCATCGAAGATCTCGGGCTCGCCGTGGTTTCAGGAGCCGACTCGCTCGGACCAATTGTCGACGAAATAATCGCCAACAACGAAAAAGCCGTCAACGATTACCGCAGCGGAAAAGAAGTCGCCCTAAAGTCGCTCATGGGTCAGGTCATGAAAGCCACCCGAGGACAGGCAGATCCAGTCCAAGCAACCGAAATGATCAAAGAAAAACTAGCGCCCCGATAGCACTCTCATCCCCCAACGCTTTCGTCAGCAACGACTCAACTCAATCCATCATCCTGAACCCCGTCGAAGGACCACGAAGTGCCGTATTTTAAATACCAGCCGGTCACCGTCACAGCACCATAACGATCATCCAAAGCACACCAACATGTGGCGAGACTGGCTCCGTAGCCCTAACATAGATAGCTGTTAACCAATTGCGCTCGCACGGCGCACTCGATCAGCCCCAAAGAATTCCCGAAAAAATATGGAAACCATATTTAGCCTCCTACTGATGATCATTGCGGTCACCCTCATTGCCATATTGCTGCTGCAGGCTCGCGGCTCCGGCTCGTCCCTATTCGGTGAAGCATCCGGCACGTTCCGATCCCGACGCGGCGTCGAGCAACTACTGTTCCGCGCCACGATAGTACTGGCAGTCGTCTTCGTCGGCATTGCGATAGCAAACGTCCGCTTCAGCTAGTTCCTACCGGTCGAACACACATTTCACAGGCGCCATTCCAGCGCCTTTTTTTATTTATTTTTACCCACCAGCCGTTGCTGGTGCCGGTGTAACATCTTCCGCTATGCCCAACGACCAAACCGCTGAATTCATCGTCGAACTCGACTCACCCACGGCACTCGATCCATCGACAGTGGGAAGCAAAGCCGCCTCAGTCGCCGACCTCATCGTACAGGGCGCAAATGTCCCTCCCGGATTCGTTGTGTCAGCAGATGCTTTCTCCGAATTCGTCACCCCGCTGAACGAACAAATTGAACAGATCCTGTCTGGTGTCGACACTGAGCACCCAGCCTCAGCGTTAGAGGCTTCGACAGCAATTGTCGAGCTACTCGCAACAACGCCTATGCCACCGGAACTCACCGGCAACATCACGAAACGATTGGGCGAGCTCAAGACCAATCTCGCAGTACGATCCTCAGCCACCGCCGAAGACCTCGAAGGCGCATCGTTCGCCGGCATATACGACACGTTCCTCGACGCCACCGACGCTAAATCCATCATCCAACGAGTCCGCGACGTCTGGGCTTCCTACTACACCGGGAGAGCCATCTCTTACCGAGAACGCCAGAACATCCCGCACCAGGCAGGCTCGATGGCAGTCCTTATTATGGAACTCATCGACGCCGACGCCGGAGGAGTGCTTTTTACTCGCGATCCTCGTGACGGCATTGAACAGATCCTGATCAACGCCGCGCTCGGTCTCGGCGAGGGAGTTGTTTCCGGCAAAGCCCAAGCCGATTCGTTCACACTCAACTCAGAAACCTTCGCGATTACCAGTCGAAACGTACTCGACAAAGAAACGATGATCGTTCGAGGAATCAACGGCTCGATCGACCACGTGCCCGTCCCCGCCGACAAGCGCAGCGTACCAGCCCTCACCGACTCGCAACTTGTAGCGGTAACAAAAGCAGCAATCAAAATCAAGCAAGCCGCAGGCGACGATCGCGACATCGAATTCGTAGTCGACGGCGACAATATCCACATCCTTCAGTCCCGCCCTATAACAACCGGTGGCACGAAAGAACCCGAGTTTCCAATTACATGGGACGATCCAGACGAAGAAAAGCGTCACTGGGTTACACACGGACACGAACCGATCTACCCGTTGAGCATTGAATACTCGTGCATGAAGGCTCAGGCCGAACGCCGAAACGTCGAAATCACCGGACAGTACATGGCGCGAAGAAACCTCAAGAAACTGGTCAACGGTTACATGTACGCAGCCGAACTAGATCACGATCCCAAAGAGATCAAAACCCGGCTGTTCAAGCATCATCTTCAGGGTCGCCGTTATCTGGAAAAGCGGACTACTTACTACTACGAGAAAGTCGAACCAGTCCTGCTAAAGAACCTCGAAGAACTCGTCGAGATACGGCCTTCCGACAACGCCCCAATTCCGGATCACGTAGCCAATCTCCGCAAAACGATGAGGACGATTGCCGATCACATGAACGATCTGCACTGGAGAAGCTGGGCAGGATTCAAACGAAACAACGACGTTGCTGATTTCTTGGCTAAAATTACCGAAAGTACCTCGGTCGATCCCGCAGACCTCACCCTCGGACTCGATCACATGACCTCTCGACTCACAAGGCGACTGGTAGGTCTCGCAGCACTCGTAACAGCCGATCCCTGGCTTACCAACATATTCAAAACCAGGGATTACGAAACCCTTTTCGCACACGGCAATGGAAAGCGCCCAGCAATACGTAAATTCCGCAACAGATTCAATTCGATGATGAAAATCTGGGGCTGCCGAAACGGTATCGGCTACGGCACAGCCTGGAAAGCTACCGATCCGTCATGGAACATGAAACCAGAAATCCCTCTCGACTCGATCGGTTCCTTCGCCCGACAGGATATTGACAATCTTGGGCGGTCGCATGACGAGCTTCGAAATCGACGGGAAAATGCACTCCGCACGATTAGAAAAAAGATCGGTAGAAACGCAAAGCTCCGCAAAGAATTCGAGTTCCAACTGTTCCGTGCTACCCATCACATTAAAATGATGGAGAACCACAACTACCTGATCGAGCAACGCACTCACGGTGAGTATCGAGAATCTATCGACCGCGCGGGAACGGCGCTTGTTCGCGAAAGATGGATCGATACCGCCGACGACATCTTCTTCCTCCGACTCGGCGAGCTTGAAGAAGCCGTTTCGAAAAGCGACTACTCAGGTCTACGCGCTCTAATCATCCAGGCGAAAGACGAATTCCTCGAGAACTCAAAGCTGACCCGCCCTGATTTCATCGGTACAAAACCGCCCGAAAAAGAAAAAGATGGCGACGAAAAAGAACCGCTCCGAGGTTTGAGCGAAGATGGTCAAACGCTACACGGCGAACCGTCATCGGCAGGATCGTTCACTGGCACCGCACGAGTCGTGATCACGAGAACTTCAACCCCACCCGATATAGTGAAAGGGGAAATACTCGTCACCGAAAACACCGGTCCCGACTGGGTGCCAGTCTTCCCGCTGCTCGGTGGATTGATACTCGACGGAGGCGACAACTTCCAGCACGCATCACTCATCGCCCGGGAATACCGTATCCCCTGCGTAATCCAAACAAAAGAAGCCACCACCAGAATCGCCGATGCCTAACTAATCACTCTCGACGGCACCGCCGGAACAGTAACCCTCAACCCAATGACCTAGCAACGGGTTCATCGCCCAACTGTCACCCCGCCTGAACCAACTTCAAAACGCAGAAGAGAACCGTGCCTCTAATACCCTAGCCTCGCGACCAACTTGTTTCCCCACCGGTATCGGAAATCAGAATCCCCGCAGCTTCAAGCTGATCCCTAACAGCGTCAGCATCGCCCCAGCGTTTCTCCGCTCGAGCCAACTTCCGCTGCTCAACAAGTGCGTCGATCTCAGCATCGGTCAACCCTTCAGCAGTCTCTGGCGGTGCCACAAGCGTAAAACCAAGCACCTTCGTCAAATCACGAACCGACTCAGTTGCACCTGAAACATCAATCCCCTCATCACGACCCGCATTGATCTTCCGGCACAAATCGAAAATCGCCGCCAGCGCCTTGGGCGTGTTCAGATCATCGTCCATCGCCTCAACGAATCGCCTCTCAAAATCCTTGAAATCGAGAGATTCATCCAACTCAGGCGATTCAACCTCGACCGCCAACCGAATCCGCCGCATCGAGCGTTCAGCGTCATCGATCAATTTCTTATCGAGAAGCGGATTGGTGCGGTAGTGACTCTGCAAAATCCAGAGTCGAATAGCGTCCGAACTGAACTCCGCAAGAGCCGAATTCACATTAAACGCGTTGCCCAGCGACTTGCTCATCGTCGCGCCGGTCGTACGCAGTAAACCGTTATGCATCCATATCTTTGAAAAAGGCACGGCACCCGATGCTGATTCGCTCTGGGCGATTTCGTTTTCGTGGTGCGGAAAGATCAAATCCAATCCACCACCGTGAACATCGATCTGCTCGCCGAGATGCTTGAACGCCATCGCCGAACACTCAATGTGCCAGCCAGGTCGACCCGGCCCCCACGGACTATCCCACTTTGGCTCGGCAGGTTTTACGGCCTTCCACAAAGCGAAGTCGGCAGGATCTTCTTTACCCGACTCCATATCGCCGCGAGTCGCCTCAAGCATCTGGTCAATATCCTGACCGCTCAGCTTGCCGTAATCCGCCTTGTTTCGAACCCGAAAGTAAACCGATCCGTTGTTTGAATACGCCGAACCACCATCGATCAATCGCTCAATCAGTCCGATGATCTCCGGCATGTCTTCCGTCGCCTTCGGATGCACCGTCGCTCGACGCACATTCAGTCCGTCGCTCGATTCGAAGAACGAAGTAATGTACTTTTCAGTTATCTCTTCCCACGGAACGTCGTCTTCGTTCGCTCGATTGATGATCTTGTCGTCAACGTCGGTGAAATTCTGAACCTTCCGAACCTTGTAGCCCCGGTATTCGAGATAACGGCTCAGCACATCGAAAACAATGCTGCTAAGCGCATGGCCCAGGTGCGAATCGTCGTAAACGGTCACCCCGCAAACGTACATCTTGACCTCGTCGCCAAGCGGGACAAACTCTTCTTTTGTGCGGGTCAGTGAATTGTAGAGCCGAATCATGCGGTTCGAAAAGCTATTTGTGAGCGGGAATCAGAGTGGCAACAGCCTGTGCAGCAATACCCTCACCCACGCCTATTGCGCCGACGTGATCGGTCGACGTTATTTTTACGTTGATGCTTGTTTCTGCGAGACCGTCTATCGCATTGAATTGCGCCACCATTCTGGGTACTTCTGACGCGAGTCGTGGCCTCTGCGCAATGATCGTAGCATCGACATGCGACACCAGCCATCCAGCTTCGAGGGCTAAGCGTGAAGACTCAGCGATGAATTGAGTCGAAGCAAATCCCGTGTATCGTTCATCCGAAGACGGGAAGCGACCACCCAAATCGCCTAGGCCTGCCGCACCCAGAATCGCACTGGCGATCGAATGAAACAAAACATCGCCATCTGAATGACCTTCGAGGTACTGGTCGAACTCAATATCGATTCCGCCAAGCCGTAGCGGTCCGCCATCGATCAACCGATGACCGTCAAACCCAATCCCAAACCGTGATCCCTCTACAGCAATCCCACCCGAAGCCGAGTCGAGATCATCATCCTGCCTGCGATCCAAAATCAAACTCGCCAGATCAAGATCTTCCGGTGTAGTGATCTTGATGTTGTCGTTCGATCCGCTGAACACCGCAACCAACCCACCGACCAACTCCACCATCGAGGCATCATCCGTCACATCTTCGGGTATCATCTCATGAGCCGTTTTCAACACATCAAACCGGAATATCTGTGGCGTTTGTACGGCCCACATGCCCGAACGGTCCGGTGTATCGGTTACGACTCGATGAGGCGCAACCTTAATCGTGTCCTTCACTGGCACCGCAGCGATCGCCGCGCCAATCTTCTGCGCAGTCGCCAATCCTCGCTCGACCATCTCACTATCGATAAACGGCCGCGCTCCATCGTGAACAGCAACGTACTCAGGCGCACCACCGTCCTGCCCGGCAAGCATATCAAGCCCAATCCTCACCGAATCCTGCCGACGCTTACCCCCAGTGACCACGCCAATAATCTTCGAAAATCCACCGAGATCAACCGCAGCGTTCCCCGCCTCATGATTGTCTGGGGACATCACGAGGACAATTGCACCAACTTCGTCAAAAGAATCGAACACGCGGAGCGAATGCGCAATAACCGCCTCGCCGCCGAGCATCGCAATCTGCTTGTCCACTCCCTCAAACCGGGAGCTACGGCCAGCAGCAACCACCACTACGCCTAATTGACCTTTGTTTTTGGTGTCGATCATCCGATAATTCCCTTAACCCATTCGGTGCCCAAGAAGCACGCATACGCAATCGCTGTAGACTTGATCGCCTTGGCGACAAACACAACAATTAAGAATTTCTTGATCGGATACCCGATACTGCCTGCGGCAATTCCGAGCACGTCAAACAGCGGATTCGGAACAATTCCACCGATGAACAAAATTATTCCGCCGCGGCGTTGCACCAAAGAATGCATACGTGGGTAGAACTTGTTCCGCTCCATCAACGATCGCCCCGACAGTCCGGCGACGTAACCAGTCATCTCGCCAAGTGCCTCTGCCGAAGCAGAAATAACGCCGATTAGAACCGGGTTGAGTCCAAGATCTGGTGCAGCAGCAATACAAACAGCCGCCAGGCCCGGCACTGGAAGAATGATCGATCCGGAAGCAATAAAGCTGACGATCCACACACCGCCATAACCGGCATTCTCAAAACTCAGAGAATCTGTTAGCCAGAGCGCCGTCCCCACAATCATAAAACCAACGACAAACGCGATCATCGCCAATCGGGAAATAAGCTCTTTGTTGGTCACCACCCAGAGCTGAAAACCTTTGAGTTGAACTGCGTTGTCCGTCGCCACAGCATCGCCGCTGAGCGTTGAATTAAGAGCATTTGGAGATTCGGGCGGTGTTATTAAGTCTGAAGAATCCGACATCCGGGATTACCCCAAAATCAAGAATAGTTACGATCTAGACGAGATCGACGAGCCACGAAATCGACTGACGGCAGGCATACGCAACAATCAAGAATTTGATCAGCTTGCCAAGCCATACCCAGAGAAAAAATCTGGAAATCGGGTAGCCGAATGAACCAGCCGCAATGCCACCAAAGTCAAACAGTGGATTGGGCACTACCGCGAGAATAAACAATGCGAAGCCGCCGCGCCGCACAACCCAGTCGTGAATTCGGGCATAGTAGCGCGATTTCTGGACGACTCCCTGGCTCCCGAATCCCGCGAGATAACCGGTCGCTTCACCCAGAGCCGAACCCGTCGCACCGGCAACCGCCAGTCCCGCATAATTCAAGCCAAGCCCGGCTGCCGCACCCGCGCAAACAGCAGCTAGCCCCGGAACCGGAATCACAACCGCTGCCGAACCAACCAGGTTGACTAAGAACGCTCCCCAGTACCCGGCGTTCTGAACATCAAGCCAGTCAGCTGACCAAGCGATCGTTCCGCCCAACACCGATGCGATAACAACCGTCCACAAAACCGTCTGATACGTGCGGTGATGCTTTGCTATGAACTCAGCAAGCTTGTTAGCGGGTACATCCGCCATCACACCGTTGGTATTTGAATTCGAGTGATCTGACACTCTCGCATCTTACGACACCACACGCTAATAAACCTCCCGGTATCCACCACAACAGCAGATCGAGAGGTCTATTCAAACAACAACAGTCATATCCGATTTCCCGAGTAGAGTCCGCGAAGCCAAGGGATCTAGTGCGGGGACGCACACAACGACTACTTAATCGCAGGCTCCTTCTCCGCCTCCGTAACCTCTACAGCGGAAGCATCAGCCGAATTCACGAGAGTGAACGTCACATCCCCATCAGCCTCGTCAACAACAATCGACGAACCCTCAGGGAAGTCCCCAGCGAGCAGCTTCTTCGAAAGTGGACTCTCCACATACCGCTGAATCGCTCGCTTCAAGGGGCGCGCACCGTACATACGGTCGAATCCCGTCTTCGCAAGCCATTCTCTGGCAGTCGGAGTCAAAGTCAGTGAAACTTTCAGATCAGCGACACGCTCCGAAACATCGCTCATGAACTTATCGACAATCAATTCGATATCGTCCTGGGTCAGCGAATCGAACACGATGAATTCGTCCAACCGATTCAAGAATTCAGGTTTGAACTGCTGCTTGAGCGCATCTTCAACCTTCGTGCGTACGCGCGCGCTTTCCGTCTCCTCACGACTCTGTTTCTGGAAGCCAAAAGCCTGCTGAGCGATGTCGTCCGAACCCAGATTGCTGGTCATAATGATGATCGTATTCCGGAAGTCGACCGTGCGACCGTGACTATCCGTCAAACGCCCATCGTCAAGCACCTGCAGCAACGTGTTGAACACATCCGGCTGCGCCTTTTCGATCTCGTCGAAAAGAACTACCGAGAAAGGACGTCGTCGAACCGCTTCAGTCAAATGTCCCGCCTCGTCATATCCAACATAACCCGGAGGTGCGCCTATAAGCTTCGAGACGGTGTGACTCTCCTGAAACTCCGACATATCAACCCGAACCATGTTGTCCTCATCGTCAAACATTAACTCGGCAAGTGCTCTTGCAAGTTCGGTTTTACCTACCCCGGTCGGCCCGAGGAAGATGAAACTACCAATCGGACGTTTCGGATCCTTCAAACCCGCCCTCGCTCGTCGAACAGCGTCAGCAAGAACTTCTACTGCCTGATCCTGACCGATAACACGCGCGTGCAATCGTTCCTCCAGCTTCAGCAATCTCTCGCCCTCGCCCTCAACCAACCGGGCAACCGGAATCCCCGTACGCTCAGCGATCAACGAAGCAATATCCTCATCAGTCACAACCTCGCTGACCTTGTGAGTTTTATCCCATTCGCGTTTGGCGTCTTCGAAATCCTCCAGTGCACGCAACTTCTCTGCCTTGGCATTCGCCGCATTTTCGTAATCGCCACGAACTGTAGCCGACTCTTCTTCCTCATCGAGTCTCTGCAGTTCAATCTGCATATCCTTCAGGTTAGGCGGTAGTAGTTCGTTTTCGATACGATTCTTGGCAGCCGCCTCATCGATCAAATCGACGGCCTTATCCGGCAGCAAACGATCGGATATGTAACGCGCCGAAAGCTGTACAGCCGCCTCAAGCGCCGATTGTTCAATCGTGAACCCGTGGTGTTGCTCGTAGCGTGGTCTCAGAGTTTCGAGCATCTCCATAGTTGTCTTTGCATCGGGTTCTTCTACCCAGATCGGCGAGAACCTTCGTTCCAACGCAGGATCAGCCTCGATATACCGACGGTACTCGTTGGGAGTAGTCGCACCAATCGTCTGTAACTCGCCCCGGGCCAACGCCGGTTTCATCATGTTCGAAGCATCGAGGGCGCCATCGCCCGCACCCGCTCCAACCACGGTGTGAATCTCGTCGATAAACAAAACGATCTCGCCAGAAGCCTGACGGATCTCGTCCATCACCGCCTTCAAACGTTCTTCGAATTCACCTCTAAATTTTGCCCCGGCAACAAGGGAACCCATCTCAAGTGCGATAACCCGTCGACCCTGAAGGCTTTCCGGCACATCACCAGTCACGATCCGCTGGGCAAGTCCTTCGGCTACGGCGGTTTTGCCAACACCTGCATCGCCAATGAGAACGGGATTGTTCTTAGTACGACGGGTGAGCGTCTGCATCACTCGTCGGATTTCCATATCTCGACCCACAACTGGGTCAAGCTGTCCTTCACGAGCGAGGTCAGTCAAATCGACGCTGTATTTCGAGAGCGTTTGATATTTACTCTCTGCACGGGGATCGGTCACGCGGGCAGAGCCACGCACTTCAAGCAGCGCCTGATACACCCGTTCTTCGGTGATATTTCGCTGAGTGAACAACTCGGCAATATCACCACCCGACTCTTTGGCAAGTGCCACCAACAGGTGGTCGACACCGATCAATTCATCTTTGAGTCGAAGCGCCTCGTCTTTGGCATTCTCAATCGCCAACTGCACGCGAGGAGTCGGATAAATCTGCGGTTGAGCTGATGAACCACCAACCTTTGGCGATTCCTCAAGCTTTGTGATCAACTCCTGAACCATATCGCCAACATCTACACCAATCGCCTCGAGAATCTTTGCCGATAGAGAGTTGTCGATCTGCAACAACCCGACCAACAGGTGTTCGGCATCCCATTGGCTGTGACGCATCTGCACTACTAGCTGTTGAGACGCACCAAGTGCTTCTTGAGCCTGCTCTGTGAAATCTTCCTGTTTCAATACCATCTCAGTAAATTCCCTAACTTCTACCGCACTAGCCCGGTAGACGGGTTTGCCCTTCTCGTAGCTTGACGATCTCGACGGTTAAATCCTGTACATGTGATTCCAATCGATCAATTCGATTCAAAAGCTTCGACATTACTTCGATGCCGGCAAGGTTCAAACCGAACTCTTCCTTCCACCGCAATATCTGCTGAATCAACTCAACGTCACGGTTGGAATAGAGCCTCGTGCCACCGCTCGATCGCTGCGGAATCACCAGCTCCCATCGCTCATAGTTACGCAGTGTCTGCTGATGAACTCCGCACATCTGCGCAACGATTCCGATAGCGAAAACCGGATCGTTGTGTCCCATCGTCATCCGGCGTTCTCCTCGTTGTTCGAAACATGGTCGATCAGGTCATCGACTTTGGGCTCACCTTTTCGAATCTCCCGCAACTGTGCGTAAAGCTGCTGCTCTTCACCGGAAAGAGTGTCGGGAAGGCGAACCTTCACCGTCGCATACAGATCACCGTGCTCGTCCGAATTCATCTTCGGAAGACCACACCCCTTGATCTTGAAAGATCGACCGTTCTGTGTTCCCGCCGGAATATTGAGAGCAATCCGCCCGGTCATCGTCGGCACTTCTGTCTCGCCTCCAAGAATCGCATCGAGCAACGGCACTGCGATATCGGCACGTAAATTCGCACCCTCACGACTGAACCGTTTATCCGATCGAACGTTGACCTTGAGTATCACCTCGGTCTGGCCATCCGGTCGCAACCGGATCTTCCGACCGTCCGGAACTCCTCTGGGGACCTCAACTTCGAGGTTCCGTTTGGTCGTGCCTGAATTCGGGGTTCCAATAGAAATGCGTCGGGTTGCTCCGGTGTAGACCTCGTCGAGGGAAACATCGATCGAACCTTTGTGCTTCATCGTCTGCGGGCGTTGCTGTTGAGCGTGACCGCCCATGCCACCGAACATGTCGGCGAAACTCGCACCGCCCTGTTGAGCGTGACCGCCACCAAATAGGTCGCCGAGATTAAAGCTCATACCACCGCCCGGTCCGCGTCCTCCACCCATATTCCTCATCTGGTCGGCGTGCTTCCAATTCTCACCGAACTGGTCGTAATCCTTGCGACGTGCCGGATCGCCCACAACCTCGTACGCCTCATTGACCTTTTTGAACTGATCCTGAGCGCGCTCGTCGTTCGGATTCACGTCGGGATGAAGCTTTCTCGCCATCCTTCGGTAAGCCGCTTTGATGTCTTTATCAGAGGCACTTCTATTCACGCCGAGCATGTCGTAGTAGTTCTGTGTCATAAGTCGCTTTATAGATTTTCCAAAATGCGGATTTAGTCGCATTCAGTTGGCAATACAGTTGGCATCATTAATTTCCAACACATCTTACCACGCGCCCATAATATGACTTGACAATGCTATTATTAGATTTCTATAATTGATTTATGCAAGTTTTGGTAACAATTCAATCAACTGTCAACAGTGCGTCGATCCACGGCACTCACCCTAGCAGCGAGTAATTACGAACAAAGGAAACACAATGGCTATCGAAAAATGGCACCCATTCGGAACAGTCCGAGATTTCGACGATCTCTTCAACCGGTTCATCGGAACCCGATCAGCAGTCGCTCGTAACAGCGATCCTGGGGCCTGGAGCATCCCGCTCGATGTCGTGCAAGACGGCGACAATCTCATCGTAACAGCGTCGATCCCCGGAACTACCAAAGATGAAATCGACGCCTCGGTCGATGACAACGTGCTAACAATCAGGGCAGAGTCCACCAGTACCTCCGAAAAAGACACCAACGGCTATCTGCTCCGAGAGCGACGGGCCGGCTCCTACTACCGGGCGCTCCGTCTACCCGAGACCGTCGACTACGAGAACGCAGAGACGACCTTCAAGGACGGCGTGCTAACAATCAAGCTCCCGAAGCTCGAGTCGAAAAAGGCTCGAAAACTCGAAATCTCGTCCGTGTAATACGCATGCCGCCTCTGGCGAATCCGAACCGCCACAAATAGCCATCAGCAATATTGTTGACGTCTATTTTCATTAACACGTACACCGCCCAGGGGATTAAAACCCGCCCACTAAGCCGGTGAAGCGATACCCTAAATGCTCAGGCGAAATGCAACCGATCATCAAGCACCGATCATTTCTTGAACTCGACCCCTTCCAACTCAGCCGAATCATCTCGAAACCTTAAAGCCGGGACGAAACACGCACCCTCGCTGCCCGACTTCTTCACGCGCTACCATGACCGCATCGACGAGGCGTTACGTGCCGAGTTGGACGGACTCGAACCTGCCATCTACGACATCCATCGCTACTACATGGGATGGCAGGAAATCGACGGCTCCGATTCGATGTTGACCGGTGGCAAACGAATGCGCCCGACCCTGGCAATGCTTGCCGCCGACGCCGTTGGCGGTGATCTCGACCGGGCGACACCAATCGCCGTCGCGCTCGAATACGTCCACAACTTCTCGTTGATTCACGACGATATTGAAGATATGGATCGAGTACGTCACCACCGTCCAACTGTCTGGACGATCTGGGGCGAGCCGGCAGCAATCGTATCTGGCAACGCCATGCTCAAAATCGCCGATGCAGCTGCATGGAAACTTCGATCCGCCGGAGTCGATGAAGCAGTCGCACTTGAAGCCCAAGCCGAATTAACAAGCCACTACCTGAAGATGATGGAGGGTCAGTACCTCGACATCTCCTTCGAAACAGAGGAATCGGTCACGGTCGATCAATACCTCGACATGATCGAGCGTAAAACCGGCGCACTAATCGAAGCATCAATCTACCTCGGTAGCCTCGTTGCACCCCGGTCGGGCCCCGTCCGTCGCAAAGCCGCCGCTCTCAAAGCTATCGGAAACGACATCGGCCGTATATTCCAGATTCGTGACGATGTTCTCGGAGTCTGGGGCGGAGAAGAAACTGGCAAACCTGTCGGTGCCGATATCAAACGGAAAAAGAAAGCTCTGCCAGCCGTCCACGTACTCAGCACCTCGACCGGTGCGACTGCCGAACGGCTCCGACAAATTTTCCGAACCAAAGACGATCTCGAAGAAGAAGATGTCAATGTCGTACTCGAAGAAATGGAAATCCTCGGCACGCAGGACTACTGCCAGGCAATGGCTGAACAACGGTGGGGCAATTGCAAGCGAATGATAGAGTCGCTCGAGTTGTCCGGAACCACTGCCGGTGAATTCACTGAACTGGGTGAATTTCTGCTCGTACGGGACTCTTGAATCACGATTTGCCAGTGCGTTGTTTCCCCAATTAACGTGCATCGCCCATCGGATATCCGTCCAGACCTGAAAAGAACATGATCGTCGCACTTGGATCACTACAACGTGAAGCAATAGGAATCATCCGGTCGGGAGACTACACACTCGTCGACGCCCCAGAAGATTTCCTCGCCTACCGGCCCGAGTCACACGATTTTCCAGCCATAGTGCTCAGTGGAACCGGATCAGAGCGCGCCCGTCGTGCCACAAAATGGGCAATCGAAGAATTCGCGCCTGAATCCATAATTTCGTTCGGATTTTGCGGAGCTACCAAAGAGCACACCCACGCCGGCGATATTGTTATCGCAGCCCGTATCATGGATCTCCCCGGAACTCCTTTCGAATGGTCGATCGTCGACGACACAAATTCACTCGGACCCGATCGAACAGTCCTTCTCGCAGCCCGTACCGCAGTCGAAGTATCTGGGCTCGACTATCACCATGGCACGATTGTTACAGTCTCAAAAACAGCCACGACGCCCGGCACAAAAAGCTGGCTAGGCGAAGTGATCAACGCCACCGCAGTCGATACCGAATCACACGCTGTAGCAGCGGCGGCCACTGACGCGGAAATCCCTTGGGTGGTAGTCGCAAGCGTGCTGGACGACCGAGATTTCGATTTTCCCACAATCGTCGATCGCCACGATTCCGGCCCGTATGAAAAGAGAATCACTGCCTACATCAAGCACGTTTTCAACACCCCGCAAGATCTCCCCGCCCTATTACGACTGGGGCGATCATCCACTCGTGCCAGTAGTTCATTAACCACGTTCATGGCGGCATTTATGGAAGCTCACGCCACCCTGACCAGCATCGAACAACATCCCGCGTAATAGCGATTCTGAACGACTGCCGAACCGTCAGCTTCACGGCGATCATCCACCCGAATCACAAGAAAACAAATGATCGCAGATCAAAAATCAACCTCACTCGGCTGGGCAAGCCGCCCGGCTCGCTGAACTGAACCCGCGGAAACATTGCTGCCATTCTGAGCAACAAATCGGCAATCAAATTGAAAATTCTCCACACAATCAACAGATACTCTCGGGCTTCAGTTGAAGTAACATATCCGTGGCTGCGAACAAGGCCGCCAAATTCCCATGAAAATGATCAAAACTGACCAGTGGTAATTCGGCAACTGATGAACGCGTATTTTAAGTTGGCTGGGTGACCATTAACCCCGCTAAGTCCTTGCCCTAGGGAGGAAAGTTTGCATTCGGATAAGACATGTGCGATGTCGGCAATTAAAGCCGGTCGAATAAGTGTGTTGAACGGCACCTCGCCCGGTGGGTTGACAACGGGGACCGAATACAGGGTATTTGGCAAGATCGTCCAAGTCGAATCGAACGACGCTCCTGAGATCATCGATTTCACCGACACCGTGCGTCAACTCGTTTCCGAGTCCGGCGTGAAGAACGGTCAGGTGTCGATCTATAGCACCCACACAACCTTCTCCGTCATGATCAACGAGGACGAACCCCTTTTGCTTCGAGACATGGAACACTTCCTCGAGCGCAGCGCACCTAAGGACGCCTACTACGGCCACAACGATTTCGAACTGCGAACCGTCAGCATGCGACCCAACGAGTGCCCCAACGGCCACGCCCACTGCCAGCATATGATCCTAGGCAGTTCAGAGATTGTCCCGATCATCGATGGCAGCCCTCTTCTCGGTGAATTCCAACGTATACTACTCGTCGAACTCGACGAGCCGAAACCACGCCAGGTCGCCGTTCAGGTGATGGGTATCTAGACTCCTAGTCGACATCCAACAGGTGTCCAAATTTGTCCATGACTCAGTCAGCTACATCGGCTGTCGAGCTTCCCGCACCAAATATGGAAGTCGGCTCCGACTCGCCTGACTATCTCGATGCCACATTCGCTGTATGCGAAAAGCTGGCAAAAACTCATTACGAAAATTTTTCCGTCGGCTCTCGCCTGCTACCAAAACATCTGCGCAAGCACTTCTACTCGATCTATGCATTCTCACGTGGCGTCGACGACCTCGGCGATGAAACACATGGCGACAGGCCAACCCTCCTCGATCTGTGGGAGCGTGAGCTTGACAATTGCTATCCCCCCGAGGAACCCACCGGCACACCAGCACACCCCTACTTCGTCGCCCTCGCCGAAACCATCCGCACCTTCGACATACCCGCCGAACCATTCAAACGACTCATCGAAGCCAACCGACGCGATCAAACAATCACCCGTCACGAAACTTTCGAAGATGTTCTCGAATATTGCTCCTACTCTGCCAATCCTGTCGGTCACCTCGTGCTCTATCTAAGTGGAATCCGCGATCTCAAACTTCACGATCTTTCCAACCGCACCTGCACCGGACTTCAACTAGCGAATTTCTGGCAGGATGTCGGTCGCGATCTCGAAATCGGTCGAATCTATATCCCTCAAGAAGATCTTGTCCAATTTGGCGTAACTGAGACACAAATCCTCGATCGCCAGCATGACGATAAATTCGAAGCGCTCATGCGTTTTCAAGTCGATCGTGCGCGTCAGTTGTTCAGCGAAGGTTACGCACTCGTCGATCATCTCGATAAATCACTCAAATCCGACTTCGTGCTCTTTGCCCGGGGTGGTCTCGAAATCCTGCGGGCGATCGAACGCCAGAATTACACGGTCCTTGCAACTCGGCCCAGAATCTCAAAGCTCTGTAAAACACGGATATTCACATCAACCTGGATTCGCGCAAAACTCGGCCTGCCTCTCATCCCAAACGGTGTCTTCAAATCCGCAGCAAGGCATACTGCCTGAAATGCCCAGCCAGACGCCCGACATGCCCGAAGCACCATCGCCGCGACAGATCGCCGTTGCGTATAAAGCCGTCGCCGCTCAAACGAAGGCTGCGTCATCGAACTTCTACTACGCATTCACCACGCTTCCCGTCGACAAGCGAAACGCCGTATACGCCGGATACGCGTTCTGTCGACTCGCCGATGATATCGTCGATGAAGGCGAATACGGCGACCGCATCGGTGAAGCGCTCGACTCTCTCCAAACCCACCTTGCTGCCGCCTACGCAGGCGATTTTTCCGTAAATACCGAAGGCAACGGCGACCGCCTGAGTATTAAGGAAGCCACACCCGAAATGTGGCTTGCGCTCGGCGATACACTCCACAAATATCCAATCGATCAGCAGCATCTCCTCGATGTAGTCGAAGGCTGCCGAATGGACCTCAACGGCACCACGTACGAAAAATGGGACCAACTCGTCGAATACTGCAAACGAGTCGCATCAGCCACCGGGCTCGCGCTTATCGAAGTTTTTGGCTACGAAGACGAACGAGCTGTCGAATACGCCATCGACCTCGGTATCGCTCTTCAGCTAACCAACATCCTCCGTGACATTACCGAAGATCTCGAAATCGGCCGTGTCTATCTGCCATCAGAGGAACTCGCCGAATACGGAGTTGCGGTCGACGATCTTCGCAACAAGCGAATCACTCCGGAATTCATCCGCTTCATGAAATTCCAAGTTGCACGAGCACGAAAATATCTCGAATCGGGAGTCCGTCTCTTCCCTCTCCTCGACAAACAGTCCCGCCAGTGCCCTGAGGTCATGGCAAAGATCTACGAACTCCTTCTCGACCAAATCGAAAAGAACAACTACGACACCCTCAATCACCGCGTCGGCTTGACCAGATTTCGAAAGTTCAAACTGCTCTTGGTCATCTGGCTCCGAGCACGCAGAATCCGGTTCGTCTAGCTCATGCAAACACGAACCGTAGTCATCATCGGCGGCGGTATCGCCGGACTCGCCACCGCAGTACGCCTTATTCGAAACGGCATCAAGCCAATCGTTCTCGAAAAACGTCCGTTTCTGGGCGGCCGTGCATACTCGTTCACCGACAAAGATTCAGGCGAAGAGATCGACAATGGGCAGCACGTGTTCGTTGGTGCTTGCGAGCAGTTTCAGCAGTACGTTGCTGATATCGGCGTATCCGATCAGATCAAGCTCGACGAACGCATCGGGTTCCCGGTCCTTAAAGACGGAAAAATAAGCTGGTTCAAAGCTAAAAATCTACCCGGCGTACTCGCCAATCTCTCTGCTCTACTCGGCTACAAACATGTCGGTGCAATCAGCAAACTCAGAATCCTGTGGGGTTTACTCAGCATAAAGCTAACCCGCCTTGGCAAAAACTCCCCACACGACCTGATCACATTCGACGACTGGCTCCGGGATCATGGCCAGAACGACAGCACCATCCGAAACTTCTGGAATCTGATTATCCTCCCTGCGCTCAACGACGACATCACAGCTGTCAGCGCCCACACCGGTATCGAACTGTTCAAAGTTGCCCTTCTGGGATCAGCACAGAACCCGGCAATGGGCATCCCGCTCATCGGCCTATCAACCCTCATAGGGGAAAATGCACAGAAATACATCGAAGAGCATGGCGGTGAGATTCGAACCGGTGTCGAGGTAAGCTCGCTCTACATCGCCGATACGAAGATATCAGGCGTAATGACAACCACCGATGAAACAATCGAAAGTGAGGCTGTAGTCTCTGCCGTACCTGCAGCCGCTATGACATCACTTATCCCCGGCAGTTCCGATAGGAAGGACGATTTTTTCACCCCAGCAGAATCAGTTCAGACCGCTCCGATAGTCGCCATCCACATCTGGTACGACAGTCCCGTGCTGACCGAAAATTTCGTTGCCGTGCTCGACAGCCCACTCCAGTGGGTATTTAACGACTCAGGTCTCAAATCGGGAAACCGAAATCCCGATGACACGACCCAACACGTCGTAATATCTCTGAGTGGAGCCTGGGAGTGGCAAGACCGCCCAAAGCAAGAACTCCGAGAAATCTTCACCACCAAAATGGCAAAAACATTTTCGCTCGCCAACAGCGCAACTATCAAGAAATTCGCAATTGTGAAAATGCTCGAAGCCACGTTCCGGGTAGCGCCTGGCTCACAGAAACACCGGCTATCCCAGCGAACTCCGCTGCCCGGTTTCTATCTCGCCGGCGACTGGACCGATACAGGCTGGCCTTCAACAATGGAATCGGCGGTACGTAGCGGAAACCAGGCGGCAGAATTCATCATCGAAGACATTGGCACGAGTCAGCAATCTAATCTCCCTCAATCGGAATGAGGTTCCTAGTGTGTCGATCGAAAAACGGCCCAACGCCTACAATGTGAGCGGTTCAGCTACGAAATCGCCGAATTGACCAACATCAGAGAATATAAAAGACACGAGTTCGCTACTTCGTCGAAGAACTCCAGCCAATATGCTAACCCAACTCAACAGTTAATCACCAAAACCGACCCAAGTTTAGGAAATCAACAGGAGAACACTGTGCCGCGCTACTACGGTATTTACCTCGATGTAAAAGACCGCCTCGGAATCGTCTTTGGCGGCGACGCCCACGAAGGGCAACGCAAGGTCAACTACCTTCTAGAATGCGGTGCCAACGTAAAGCTGTTCAGCCCCGACGACGAAATCTCACCCGCCCTTCGTGCCAAAGCTGACACCGGTGAAATCGAGTGGGTAAACCGCAAATACCAACCCAGCGATCTTGCCGGTGCATGGATAGTGATCGTCGCCGACACCTCGTCGATGGAAACCAACGAGGCGATTTCGAAGGAAGCCACCGAGCGTAACATCCTGCTTAATGTGATGGACGTCACCCCTCTCTGCACATGGATCGCACCGTCACTCATCCAGCGAAACGAAGTCACGGTCGCCGTTTCGACCGCCGGATCGAGCCCTGCTCTCGCACGCCGAATCCGCGAAAGAATGAGCGACGAGAAAAACTGCCAATGCCTACGCTGGGCGGGAATGGGGCCTCTCATCGCCGACGTTCGTGTCGAACAGCGAGCGCGCGATCTCAAGATCACGCCGAACGAATGGGCGGTCTCGATAACCGACCAGATGCTCGACATCTTCGAGGGTGGCGACGCTGATAAAGCACGCGCCATGCTGGTTTCAGCTCTCGAAACCCACAACGCAGCGAGCAAAGTGTAAACACCGCACCCCGTGCGAGTCACCTACTCATGAATAACCTCGATGACACAGGAAATGGTCACTTGATCAAGGTCGGTACCCGGGGGAGTGCACTCGCACTCACCCAGACCGGCCATGTCATCGACACCCTCAGCGAAGCCAATCCTGAAGTCGAGATCGACCTGGTCATCATCAAAACAACCGGTGACATAGATCGACGCCAGAATCTGGTAGAACTCGGCGTCGGCGTATACGTGCGTGAGCTTGAGACCGCCCTGCTTGATCGCCGAATTGATATCGCAGTCCACAGCCTCAAAGATATGCCCTCATCGCTGCCACCCGAATTCGCGCTCGCTGCCGTGCCGTATCGAGAAGACCCCCGCGATGCCCTCGTCAGTCGCAACGGTGAAACCCTCGAAGAACTCCCAGCCGGATCACGAGTAGCCACCGGCAGCGCACGGCGTCAGGCCCTTGTCAAAAATCTCCGACCCGACCTCATCGTCGAACCAGTGCGGGGCAACGTACCAATCCGACTGGCAAAACTCGACGAACAAGACGGACCCGATGCCGTAATCCTCGCAACCGCCGGGCTCAACCGGCTCGGCCTACAGGACCGAATTACTCAGCATCTCTCGTGCTCCAGCTTCGTCTCCGCCGTTGGTCAGGGCGCGCTTGCCCTGGAAACAAGGGCCGACGATTCAATAGCGATCCAGACAGCAAGCAAAGTAAACCACAACGGCACACTTTTCGAAGTAACCGTCGAACGAGCGTTTCTCGATGAAATCGGCGGAGGGTGTTCAGCCCCGGTCTCCGCTCACGCAAAAAACCGAAACGGGAAAATCACGTTCTCTGCGTTCGCCTCCACCCCAGATGGCACTGAGGTAATCCGAGAAAACCTCGTCGACAACGCAGTCGATGCGGAAAAGATCGGAAGAAACATCGGCAAACTATTTGTCGAACGCGGTGCTCGAGACCTTGTCTCGGAAGACGTGAACTAACCGATGCCAAATTCACCAGAAAACGTAGGCAAGGTCTTTCTGGTCGGCGCAGGACCCGGTGATCCCGGCCTCATCACGGTCAAGGGACTCGAAAGTCTCCGCACTGCCGACGCCGTCGTCTTCGATCGGCTGGCATCCCCACAACTCCTCCACGAAGCTCGACCCGACGCCGAAATGTACGACGCTGGAAAAGGCCGTGACGACCATCGCATGACTCAGCCCGAAATCAACGACCTGCTTATTGAGCTTGGTCTTCGTGGGCTAACCGTTTGCCGACTCAAAGGTGGCGATCCGTTCGTTTTCGGTCGCGGCGGTGAAGAAGCGCTCGAACTAGCTGCCGCAGGCGTTTCGTGGGAAGTCGTCCCCGGTATATCATCGACTATCGCAGCCCCAGCCTACGCTGGCATTCCCGTCACCCAGCGGGGCATGTCGACGTCCCTCACAATCGTTACCGGCAGCGAAGATCCCAACAAGCCCGATTCGACCATCAACTGGGACGCCCTCGCAGGCCTCTCCGGCACTCTTGTATTTGTAATGGGCTGGAAAAGCATGAACGACATCGTCGCTGCCCTAACCTCACGCGGCGTTCCGAGCGAACGTCCAGCAGCACTCATCCAGTGGGGCACAACCGCGAAACAACATGTAGTCACCGGCCCCATAAGTGAAATTGTCGCCCGAGGTGTTGAAGCCGGGATCGGCGCTCCAGTCGCCTTCGTCATCGGCGAAGTCGCCGGCCTTCGTGACGCCATGGCCTGGTTCGATACCCGTCCTCTTTTCGGTAAGCGGGTCCTCGTAACCCGAGCACGATCTCAAGCCAGCCGGCTAGTGAAACAGCTGGAAGAACTCGGTGCCGAAGTCCTCGAATATCCAACAATCGAAATCATCCCCGTACGCGATCCTGCACCGCTCGACGAAGCACTCAAAAACATCGACAAATACGACTGGATGATGCTCACCAGCTCGAACGCAGTTCGAGGAATCGCCGCACGGATGAAGGCAATCGGCATCAACTCCCGATCGCTATCGTATCTCAAGTTCGGCGTGAACGGCCCATCGACAGCCCGTGCGCTCGCCGAAATCGGCATCAACGCCGACGCCATTCCCACCAAATACCTCGCCAGTGCAATGATCGAGCTGCTCAAGAGCGACGGCATCACGCCAAAGAACGTACTCTTCCCGCGCTCTGAAATTGGAAGCGAAACGCTCGCAAAAGGATTACGCAAACTCGGATCGAACGTCGACGAAGTCATCGCCTACTCCACCGAGTCACCCAATAACACCGGCAGCCTCGCCCGAAAAGCTTACGAAGAAGGTATCGATTTCACCACCTTCACTAGCTCATCGACTGTTCGTAACCTAGTCGATCTACTAGGTGGAAGCTCCGATCTGATCAACACAAGCAAGACCGTCATCATCGGCCCAATCACAGCCGAGACCGCCATAGAACTCAGCGTGAACAACGACATCCAGGCGGAAGAACAATCGATCGCCGGAATCGTCAAAGCGATCAAAGCATACGTAGTCGATCACGCCAATCATGGATAATAGATACATGAATAGCGATCAATATCCTCACATCCGAAGGCTTCGACGCAACGCCACGCTGCGCGATATGCTCAACGAAAATCGGCTCTCGGCGTCCGAGTTCATTTACCCGATGTTCGTCGTAAACGGAACCGGAGTTCGCACCCCGATCGAACCGATGCCCGGCATCGACCAAATGTCGGTCGATATCGCTGTTGAAGAAGCCCAACGGGCGATGGAAGCCGGTGTGAAATCAGTCCTGCTATTCGGAATTCCCGACATCAAAGACGCCACCGGCTCAGGATCCAGTGCTCCCGACGAAGCCGTCCAACAGGCAGTTGCGGCGATCAAGAGGGCGTCACCCGAAACGTATGTAATCACCGATGTTTGCCTCTGCGAATACACCGACCATGGCCACTGCGGAATCGTCAAAGGCAACGATACCGATAACGACGCCACGCTGCCGCTCCTTGCCGAAACCGCCGTTTCTCACGCAGAAGCAGGCGCCGACATGGTTGCACCCTCGGCGATGATGGACGGTCAGGTCGCTGCGATACGAAACGGCCTCAACGAAGCCGGTTTCTCCAACACACCTGTGATGGGCTACTCGGCAAAATACGCCTCGGCTTTCTACGGACCCTTCCGTATCGCTGCCGATTCCGCTCCCCAGTTCGGCGAGCGACGCGCCTACCAGATGGCTCCGAACCAGGGACGAGAAGCGATGCGTGAGATCGAAGCCGATCTGGAAGAAGGCGCCGACATAATCATGGTGAAGCCCGCACTCGCCTACCTCGACGTCATCAAGGAAGCCGCAATGCGGTTCGACACCCCTCTTGCCGCCTACAACGTCAGTGGCGAGTACTCCATGGTCGCAGCCGTGGGGTGTGCAGGCTGGCTCGATCGAGAGCGAGCGATGATGGAGATCCTCACCTCGATCAAACGCGCAGGTGCCGACCTGATCATCACCTACAGCGCAATCGAAGCCGCCGAGCTTGTCGCCCGAGGGTAATTTTCCCTGTTTGGGTCGCAGCAAATCATTTAATTCTCTAGTGACGATCTTGACTATTACGTATTAACACGTATTTTTACGCGCTAATCGCGTTCGATAGCTTCGAACACGCGCCCAAACACTCTCCACCGACTTATTCGCAGCAGTCATGCTGCGACTCTAGGAAACTCAGATGAACGAACTACTTTCGGGTAACAACCTTCGCGGGTTACTGGCAGAACTCATCGCAACTTTCACATTCGTCTTCATGGGTGTCGGCGCGGTGGGGGCAGCCGTCGGAGCAGGACTTTCACTGCTCGAACCGCTCGACACTGCGGGATTGATAATTATTGCCGCTGGCCACGGCTTCGGAATACTCATCGGAATCGTCGGAATCAGTCGCATAACGGGCGCACACCTGAACCCTGCCGTCACCATCGCCGCAATCGTTTCTGGCAATGTCGGAATCGTGCGAGGTCTGTCATACATCGTTGGACAACTCGGCGGTGCCACCCTCGCGGCATTCCTCATCGACGAATTCGTATGGGGACTCGACAACCTTGGGGTTCACGGTCTGAGTGTGCAAACCGGTGACGGACTCGTTCTCGAAGTAATTCTCACCTTCTTCCTCGTGTTCACAATCTTCGCCACGGCGATCGACAAGCGAGGCAACACAGCTCTTGCCCCGTTGGCGATTGGGCTCGTCATCTTCGCCGACCACCTGATCGCTGTCCCGCTTACGGGAGCATCGATGAACCCGGCTCGAAGCTTCGGCCCCGCCCTCATCCACGGACAATGGGCCGACCACTGGGTCTACTGGGCTGGACCGATCATCGGCGGAATCTCAGCAACAGTCACCTACGTCTTGATCTTCGGCGAAAAATCCGACAAGGACAAACTGGGAACCCTCAGCATCAACTCTAACTAGTTGGATCGAGTCCCTCTCAACTTAACCTCCTCCAACAGGGATAAAATTAAGTTGAGAGGGAATGCCAAACCCCACATACATCTCGGCAAAACTGGCGCTTCCAACCGATCTTGACTCAGACACGCCTGCTTGCGTCCGCTCCTCTCCTCCTCGTTCCTCTCCCCAGAGTAGAGGGTTAGGGTGAGGGTGGAGCCCAACAACTAGCGACGCGCTAACAAGCCATGCCATGACGCCCTCTACCCAAGTAAAACTCCTTCTACTCGCCTTATTTGCCTTCGCCACAACCACCTGTACCGCCGACCCCCAAAACAACACACCCTCACACGAACAACTCGCCGCAACCACCACCGAACTCCAAACCACCCTCGACACCTGGAGAGAAGGCGAAAGAATCACTGGCGCAACGATGTCGGTCTACTCGACGAAACTCGGTCAAATCAACGTCGCCAGCGGACTCACCAAACGCTCGATCGATCCCGACCGGTTTCCTGATGACCCGATCGCACCCAACCAGTCAATGTTCGTCGGCGACCTCATCCACGTCCTCGTTGCAGCATGCATCGTTCAGCTAGCTTCTGAAGAATCGGTAAATCTCAACGCAACGATCGAATCTCGGTTCCCGGAGATCGAAAACTCCGGGCAGATCACCATCCGTAATCTCCTCGAACACACCAGCGGCATCCCGGTCTTCTACACAGAAGAATTTCTGGATGTGCTTTACGAACAAAGCCCCAACACATCACAACAAACCGTCGACGTGATCGCCGTCGCTGCCGAAGAAGGATCGTTCTTCCCGCCCAGCACCCAGTACGGCTATTCGAAAACAAACTTCCTCGTGCTAGGAAGAATCATCGAACTGGTGACCGGAAATCCTCTGGAAATCGAGATTAGAAATCGATTTCTCGACCCTCTCGACATGAACGACACCTACCTCGCGGGCAGGGAAAACGTCCCCGGTGGCACACCATCGGGCTACGAATACACCGGGCCTTTCACCGACGCACCAACCGCAATCGACGGTCATGTGCCTCAGGTACCCGAGATATCGGTCATCAGTGCCGAATGGGCGTCGGGAGCACTCGTCTCCACAACGTCAGACATCATCAAGCTCGTCAGAGCCATTTTCGAAAACGAACAATACGCCGAAATCGAATCAGAAATGCTGCGTGTGGCGGAATACCCCGCTCAAAATTCGGGAGCCAAGAAAATCAACTCCGGCGCAGGAGTGTTCGTCTGGGAGGATGACGATGAGCCGGTGATTGGACAATTCGGGTTCATCTACCCGTTCTCAGCCCAGTTCATCTACTGGCGGAAATCCGGCACTGTCATCGCCGTCATCGCCAACGAAGTCGACTCCTCAAGAAATCCAAACTCCAACTTCCAACTCCCCATCATCGAAAATTTAACAAACAAAGCCAAGAATATTCTTGATGCCAACTAATCCGACAACATCCAACCGGTCATCCTGCGGTCGCTGGTTCTAGCTAAGTCGAAGGAACTAAGGATCACGAAGCGCCGTTGACAACGGCATAACCACAAATGCCATCTTGTGGGGTACTCGAAGGACGGCAGCAAGCCGCCAACATTCAACCCACACACCCCAACCACTACACCCACACCCGCCCACGAAAACTCCCACGCTTCACAACACCAAACTTCCGGCTGTCCGTCGACGATCCACGGTTGTCCCCAAGCACCACATACTCGTCATCTCGCAACCACCACTCAAAATTACCGACCTGCGGATCTAGACAATAAGCGAACGAATCCGCCACAAACTCGCCATTAATTAACAACTCTCCAGCCCGCAAGGAAACCTCTTCACCCGGCAACCCAACTATCCGCTTCACGATCCAGGAACTAGCCGTCCCAGACTCCTCCAACCGCACCACATCAAACCGCTCCGGATCCCGGTGACGAAATCCCGCCCGAAATGAAACCACCCATGCCCCTTCACTGATCGCTGGCTCCATGCTGCGACCCCGTACTTTGACGATTTGAACCGATAACAGCTCAATTAGTATGTTTTTTATGAAATTCAGCAAAGAATGTCGTTTCTTCGTGGTAGATTTGTCAGGCTAATCTACAGCGGAAGGCTCTGCTAATCCTTGAGTAGCCAGATTATTCCGCCTGCCTTGCACATATAACAGTGTATTTTCGAGGAGAAAACTCATGTTCCGAACAATCTCACAAATTGCAGACCGGGTGCTCCCCATCGGATTCGCCGACGCCCATTGTGACATCCCATGCGGTATTTACGACCCTCGTGACGCCATTCAGGCAGCACAAACTGTAATTCGAATGACCGAATTGATTCAGGAAATGGGCGCACCGTCCAGCGTCGACGACCACAACTCGTTCAACCGCTACGTTGCTGTCAAAGAAGAGCACGCAGCGAAAGCCAAGAACGACATTCTGATTATCTGGACCGACTACTTCAAGCCTGAGCATCTCGCCGCTCACCCCAACCTCCACACAAAGGTTTGGGAAGCCTGCAAGCTCGGCTCACAGGCTAAGCAGCACGTCGATATGGACGCGGCCGTCTCGTTTAAGGCAGCCCTTGAAGAAATCGGTGAAGCCTTCGCAGAAACCAAGAAGTAATCAAACCTTTTGGTCTATTTCGCCAAAATTCACATTCCTTCACAAAGTCTTGATATCCCTGAAGTACAACTTAAGTAGAGAAATTTCGATCTCACTGAAAACAACCTGATGTGCATGGGTCACAAAAACTTGACAGCCCTAAGCTTGTGTACAGCTTAGGAGGTACGGGCTGCACGTGCTAAGTTGATTGAAGCATATGCATACTGAATCACAGATCGTAGATACCACCTCGAAGCTCGCATTCCTCATTGACCGCCATTCAAGAAAAATCCTGATCGCCGCTCTGGTGGGCACGCTTCTACTTGCCCTTCCCACAACATTGTTGGATGCACCTCCTCAGGCGTCTCAAGATCCCACCGGGGAAGTCTTCGACGTTCAGGACAAGATCAACGATGTTTTCGAATCAACCATCCACGGCATCGGCGTCATCGCAGAGGCGCGCAATGACGGCGACATGCTCTCGCAGGCAGCGCTGAGCGAATTGCTATCGAATCAAAACAAATTGATAGCAGCAGACGGCCAGGGCGAACTGGCTGTCAACGATCTTAAAGCCCAGCCATTTCTATACGCCTTCTACGACGTCGAAACCTCCCGACAGGCAACCGGAGTAACGTCGTTTGCCGATGCTGTCGATGACGTTCTCCGTATCCACCCTCTGCTCTCTACAACCCTCGCGGAAGCATCCAACGAACAGGTCAAAATCGCCATTCACGCAATCATGTCCAATCCCGAAACGACAGGATTGCAGGACACGCTATCAATCGAAGCAACCAGCGAACCGAGAACGGTTCTCGGGCAGGAAATCACCTGGTGGGAATCTCCCGCTCTGCTGTTCAACGTCTTTGCCGACAACGAAAAACTCGGTGGCGGATGGAGCGGCGTTAATATCGGTGGAGACGAAATAACTCTCCAGAAAGAAGAGTTCAACCGAAAAATTCAAGAGGTTCTTCGAGGCGACCAGAACAACTACAAACTCTGGGGCATAGCGATCGACGTCAACCTCGAATCGGGTGAGGAAGGCCAGCAGGCAGGAGCGTTCATCACCCTGACCGCAATCATTGCCGTCGCCATCGTCGGCTTAACCCTGCGTTCCTACTGGGCCGCTGCCTTCACAGGAGTCGGCCTCGCAGCCCTCATCATTTGGCTAAAAGGCATCTCAACACTTGTCGGAATCAAGGGCGGCCTCATCAACGACATGCTCGTCCCCATAGCCATGATCTCGTTGGGAGTCGACTTCGCCGTTCACGCTATCAGGAGATACCAGGAAGAACGCCAACGAGGATTCCTACCACGCAAAGCACTCGTCGTCGGCTTCACAGGTGTCGCCGGAGCACTGGCTCTGGCATTCGCCAGCGACTCGATAGCGTTCCTATCGAACACCTCTGCCGGAATCGAATCGGTCGTCCACTTCGGTCTCGCGGCAAGCATCGCCGTCGGATCGGCATTCGTTGTCCTTGGGTTAATCGTCCCTCTGGCAATTGCTCGAACCGAAGAACACACCGCCGACCTCAATATCTCCCGGCGAATGAATCGCCTGCTCAAAGTTTTTGGTGGCTTCGGTCTCGCAGCCGGAGCTGGTACAGCGATCATCATCACGATTGCAATGAGCGTACCGATCGGCCTGGTCGTTCTACTTATCGTCGCCCTGTTCCAGATCGGGATCCCATTCTTCTTCGGAAAACGAAACGCTCGCAAGCGCGGTTACACCACAACAAACCAAACCTCGGCACCGTCCTCCGACTCGATCGGTATCACCGAACGAATCGTCGCTCAGGTCGTCGAGCAACGCTACGTTGTACTGGGGCTCACCGTAATAATCACTGGCATCGCCGCAGTCATAGCAGTCCGACTTGAATCAACCTTCGATGTTCAAGATTTCTTCTCTCCAAATTCAGACTTCGTAGTTGGTCTCGACCTGTTCGACCAACACGTTGCTGAACGCGGAGGCGAGCCAGCTTCTGTGCTACTCGAAGGCGATCTATCCGATCCTCAGACCGCAAGCGCGTTACTGGTCGTATACGAAAACCTGCAGGCGAATCAAACCCTTGCCAGAGGTGCCGATGGTGACATTCAGCTATTCTCTCCCGACCCCCTTGGAATCATCACCGCAAACACCAAATCCGATCTTGCCCGCGAACGTGCCAAAGCACTGACTGGCACCAAAATAGTCGATGCAGACGGCAACGATATTCCCGATTCTAAAGAGGGGATTCGAGCCGTCCTCGATCTTGCCCGGGCTGAAGGTGTCTACAACACGAACAATGAGCTCGTGTTCACTGCCGCTCGAGTTGCGACCGCCTACCGCCAAATCGACAACGTCGACTACGCCGTTCTTAACGTTTTGCTTCCAGGCACACGTGAACAAAGCAAAGTGGGCGAAGCCTCCGATCAGCTTGCCTCAGACCTGCTGCCGCTCGACTCCACGCCCGGCATCACGTCCTACGGCCTAACCGGCTCACCGTTCACAAGAAACGAGGGACTGAAAGCCACAACATCATCTCTCCAGAAATCGATACCAATCGCAGCAGTAGCGGCACTGGTCGTCCTGTTCATCGCAATGCGCTCAATCCGTTACGCTGCTGTCACTGTGATTCCTATCGGACTTGTCGTCACATGGCTCTACGCTATCATGTACCTCGCAGGTTTCGGATTGAATTTCGTAACAGCGACTATCGGAGCGGTCTCCATCGGAGTCGGCATAGACTACTCGATTCACATGACGGAACGATTCCGGGAAGAACTCAGAAAATCGTCCACAACAACCGAAGCTGCCCGAATCGCTGCAAGAGAAACTGGTGTTGCCCTCATGGCGTCCGCAGCTTCATCGATCGGAGGATTCGCCGTGATGGGATTCGCACCGATGCCGATGTTCTCGTCATATGGAATACTTACCGCAATAATGATCGCGTTGGCTCTCGCAGCCTCGATACTGGTGCTTCCGGCGTTGCTAACGCTAGTCACCGGCGAATCGGACGTTTCCAAACGAGATATGGCTCGGTAGAACCTTCAACCAAGCAACCTTGTCCTGCTCATCGGGCTACATCTCAAGCATCGGCATCGACTCGTGAACCTCGGTTTCGCAACCAGCCGCCCATAAGAGGCGTTCCAAGATCAACCAACCCGTCGCCCACAGGCCTCAACCTAATCGAGCCACGCCTTCATGCCCTCTTGTATCTGATCAGAATCTATCTCCTGCGTCGATGCCACAGCCGTAGTGCTTCCCCTCATCTTGAGCTAACGCAACAACCCAACCTCAGCTACACACCCTCAATAATCGCGTTCAGCGTTGCACTTGGACACATCGCAGCCGACAGCAGGTCAGCGTCCGTCCGATAATACCCGCCCAGACTCTGCGGAGAACCCTGCGAATCGTTCAGCTCCGCCACGATCTTGTCTTCGTTCTCAGCGAGAGCACCTGCCACCGCACCAAACCGCTTCGCCAGATCAGCATCCACAGCCTGCTCCGCCAACGTCTGTGCCCAGTAGAACGTCAGATAGAACGTGCTACCCCTGTTATCCAACTCGTTCACCTTGCGTGAAGGCAATCGACCGTTCTCCAGATATCGACCCGTTGCCGCATCGAGAGCATCCCCAAGGACACCAGCACCCGGGTTGTCGAACTGCTCGTTCAAGTGCTGCAGCGAGGCCGCCAAAGCCATGTACTCGCCTAAAGAATCCCACCTGAGATGCCCCTCTTCCTCGAACTGCTGCACGTGTTTGGGGGCCGATCCACCGGCACCCGTCTCGAACAGTCCGCCACCGTTCAACAACGGAACGACCGAAAGCATTCGAGCACTCGTACCAATTTCGAGAATAGGGAACAGGTCAGTCAGATAGTCACGAAGTACGTTTCCGGTAACAGAAATCGTGTCCTCACCCTTGCGAATTCGATCCAGCGAAAGCTTCATAGCATCGACAGGCGAGTGAATTCGAATATCCAGACCATCAGTGTCTTCAGCAGCAAGATATTTTTCTACCTTGCGGATAATTTCAGCATCGTGCGCACGGCTGCTATCGAGCCAGAAAACAGCGGGGGCACCGGTCGCTCGGGCTCGTCGAACAGCAAGCTTCACCCAGTCGTTGATCGGAACATCCTTTGTCTGGCACGCCCGCCAGATATCACCCTGCTCGACACTGTGCTCAAGCAGAACCGAACCCGATCCATCAGCGATCCGAATTAAACCGTTGCTCGCGACCTCGAAGGTTTTGTCGTGCGAACCGTACTCCTCGGCCTTCTGCGCCATAAGCCCAACGTTTGGCACACTGCCCATCGTCGCCGGATCGAGCTGACCGTTCTCTTGACAATCCCTGACCGTCGCATCGTAAATCCCTGCGTAAGTCGAATCAGGAATAACCGCCTTCACATCCTGCAGTTCGCCATCGCCGTTCCACATCCGCCCCGAATCACGGATCATCGGTGGCATCGACGCGTCGATGATCACATCACTCGGCACGTGCAGATTTGTGATGCCCTTCCGTGAATCCACCATCGCAATTCCAGGACCGTTCGCAAAGTCTTTCGCGATATCGCTGGCAATCAACCCCTCGGGATCACGGGTAAGTCCCGCAAGCTTGATCAACACGTCACCGAAGCCGTTATTCGGATCGGCGCCTAATTCGTTGATCTCAGGCTCGTGATTGGTGAACAAGTTTCCAAAATAAGTGCGTACCGCGTGACCAAAAATAATGGGATCGGAAACTTTCATCATCGTCGCCTTCAAATGCAACGAATACAGAACGTCCTGCTCATTCGCATCCTCAATCTGATCGTTGAAAAAACTCACGAGTGACTTCCGGCTCATGAACGTTGCATCAAGCACTTCACCCGCCAGCAGCGGGAGCGACTCCATCAACGTTGTTACCTTGCCATTTGCGGCAACGTGCTCAATTTTGGCTGTTGTATCGACCGCCACCGTGATCGATTTCTCATTATGGAAAAAATCGCCGTCCGACATCGTCGCAATATGGGTTTTCGAATTTTCAGGCCACGGACTCATTGCTGGTGGGTTCGCCTGTGCGAAGTCCTTCACGGCTATGGGCGCTCGACGATCCGAATTGCCCTGCCGCAATACCGGATTCACCGCACTACCCATCGCCTTGCCATAGCGTGCCCGAGCGTCTCGCTCCGCATCCGTTCCCGGATCGTCTGGATACTCGGGTAGCGGGAATCCAAGTATCTGAAGCTCGGCAATACAAGCCTTCATCTGCGGCGTAGACGCGCTGATGTTCGGAAGCTTGATGATGTTCGCCTCTGGCAGTTCTACCAGTCGACCCAGCTCAGCGAGATCATCGTCTACAGCCTTATCGCCCAACGCTTCCGGAAACTGTGCGAGAACACGCGCCGCAAGCGAAATGTCACGGGTTTCTATCTCCACTCCGGCAGTCCTGACGAACGCACTTATCGTCTTGAGAAACGCATGCGTCGCAAGTGCCGGTGCCTCATCGGTCCACGTATAAATAATTGAAGGAGATTGGGTCATAGTGAGGGTTTTCGAAACTGCCGCAAAGCGACCAATATGTAGCCATCAAACAACGATCAAGTATATGACTTAAAACGGCTCAAAGCCGCCGAAGAGTCTAAGTTGAGCATGAGAAGGAACTCACCACCCAATCGAATCATCCTGAGCCCCGCCTGTCCTAGCAAAGTCGAAGGATCGAAGGTCCACGAATTGCCGAAAACGCGCTACTCCCGGAAAAACCCCACATCGCCCGAGATATATTCCTCCCGAATCGGCGACCAGATATCCAGCGCCACACACCCGTTTTCGGTCGCCATAACTCGATGCGGAACATCACCTGGAATCACGTAGTGATCGCCGGCAACCAGCAACTGCTCAGAATCCCCAACGTAAAACCACGCTGCGCCCTCAAGCACCCGACCGCACTGCTCGTGCGGATGTGAATGCTCGGGCACCTCGGTGTCGGGATTGATATCGATAATGCCCATCATGATCTTCTCGCCCCAGATCAAGCGTGCGCACACGCCCGGCAACAGCTCACGCTTCTCGACATCGTTCTCACTGTAGAAGTACTTTTCAGGCAGCATCTCCAAAAAACTCCCTAGCCGTGCGAACCGGTTTTGCGACTGATCGCAGCCTCGGCAACCGGACTAATCACCTGCTCGATATCAATGTTCAACAACGCCGGGCCGTCGTACGCGAACGCCCGTTTCATCGCACCTTCCAGATCCTCAGCCTTCGTCACGTGCTCGCCGTGAGCACCCAAGCCCTGCGCCATAACGTCGTAGCGAGTCGGCAGCAGATCGGTCCACACCGGTCGACCATACAAGCCTTTTTGAATCTGCCAGTCGATGCCCCAGATCGAGTTGTTCCCGACGAACATCTTCACCGAAAGGTTGTGGCGAACCATAGTGTCGATCTCCATGCCGTTGAAGCCAAGCGATCCGTCGCCGTTCGCGAGAATCACCTTGCTATCCGGCAGTGCCACTTGCGCACCGACCGCATAAGGCAACCCAACACCGATCATCCCGAAGCTCGAAACATTGTGGAATCGGTACGGTGCATCACGTTTGATCGAAGCCCGCAGGAAGTGACAATAGTCGCCCCCATCAAACGTAACGTGAGTGTCATCATCGATAAACTTTTGCAAAACGTTTGAAACGTGCATCGGGTGCATCGGATCTTCGCTCTTGCCAAGTTCAGCCAGACCTGAGTGCCAGTTCTCGAAAGCCGTACGCATCATCTCAACCCACTCGGTTCGCTCGTCCCAATTGCGTTTCTCAGCCGCATCGGCCATCTGAGTCACGATCGGTCCCACATCACCAACGATCCCAACCGCAGCCGTTCGTGCCCTTGCGACCTGCGCTGGCGAAGGATCAACAACCACGAACTTCGTGTCATCAGCGAACGGTGGGTTCCCACCAAAGCCGTTCGTGTAATCGAGCTTTTTACCCAGCATCAAAACAACATCAGCATCACCGACGTTTCGAACCGCCAGATTCAGCGGCTGGTATCCAAGACCCATCGAATATTCGTGAGAGTCCGGTATCAACGCCCTTGCCGAATCCTCCGAGAAGAACGGGATACGCATCGTCTCAACAAGTCGCTGAACTTCAGCCGGAATAGCCGTCGCACCGGCTGATGATCCGGCGAAAATCACCGGACGCTTGGCCGAATTCAAGACATCGATTGCTCGATCGATCTGGGCAGGATCGCCAAGCACCTGCATTGGCGTGCCGTATTCGTTAGGGGCGTATCGAGCCACCTCGGCGTCATCAACCTCCGTCATCTGGAAATCATGCGGAATGGTCAGGTGAACCGGACCCTGTCGACCGCTCAGAGCAGTCCGAAATGCCAGCGCAACGTACTCGGGAATTCGAGCCGGTGATGGAACGTCCCACGCGCCCTTGGTGATCGGTTTCGCTGCACCGATCTGATCGAACTCCTGCATCGCGCCACGGCCCATATTGATCGATTCAGCCGATCCAGAAATATTGATAACCGGAGCTTCGGAGTGCATCGCATTTGCGAGACCAGGCAGCGCGTTCGCATGACCGGGCGTCGTCGAAAGCATCACTCCACCCTTTTTCAAAATTCTTGAATAGGAGTCGGCGGCATGAACTGCGCCCGACTCATGCCGGAAATCGACCATCCGCAGCGGAGCGTCGAACATGGTATCGAGCATGTGCAAAATGTGATCGCCAGCGATACCGAAGACCGTATCGACGCTCTCCGCTCGCAACGCACGAATCAGAAGATCACTACCGGTAGTCTTAGCCATATTTTCGATTTCTCTTATTACTTCGACCAGCGACATGCGCCTGCACGCCACCCAAATTACAAACAGTGAAAAAAGATTAACACCAGATCGCCTTCTTGGTGAGCACGATCTGACTATCATCGATCAGCCACACTCAATGTCCCGAGCGGAGAAACCGGTACTCCTCCCAACTTGGAAGGGAGCTAGAGAGTGGATGAAAACGTCCAACGCCAACCATACGAAGCTCACAAACCGCTACACGCCACTCGGCACCAACAAATCCATCAACTCATCAACCACCATCGCCTCAAGCACGGCCTGATCACCGAACAACGAAACCAACCGCTCAACCCGCGCATCATCGAGTTGAGTCCCCACATTCGTCCGGAACTTCTCCATCAGCAATGGCTTCGCATCTTCACGGCGGCGTCTGTGCCCAATTGGATACTCAAACGTCACATTCTCAGTCGATGAACCGTCCTGGAACCGCACCTGCACCGCGTTTGCGATCGATCGTTTCTCAGCGTCGAGATACTCGTCTGTAAATCGCTGATCGTGCTTCATCACCATCTTGTCGCGAAGCTCATCAACTCGCGGATCAGCAGCCACATCATCCTCGTAATCCGCCGCCGACAGGCTACCTTTGAGTAAGCCGATCGCAGTCATGTACTGAATGCAATGATCACGGTCCGCAGGATTATTTAGCGGACCAGTCTTGTCGATAATCCGCAAAGCAGATTCCTGCGAAGTAATCACGATCTCGTTGATCTCGTCGAGTCGCGTAGCAACGTCCCCATGCAATTCAAACGCAGCCTCCACCGCCGTCTGCGCGTGGAACTCCGCCGGGAACGAAACCTTGAAAAGAATGTTCTCCATCACATAGGAATCGAGCTTCCGCTCAAGAACGATCTCCTCACCCTTGAACCATGTGTCCTGAAATCCCCAACCAGGAGCCGTTAAAGCCGACGGATAACCCATCTCACCCGCCATGGCGTTCAACCCAAATCGAACCGCCCGGGCCAATGCATCGCCTGCCGCCCAGGACTTCCGTGAACCAGTATTCGGCGCATGCCGGTAGGTCCGTAACGTCGCATCAAGCCACGCGTTTGAAACCGCGTTCTCAACCTGCCTCACATCCCCGCCCAACATCGCAGTCACAATCGCAGTCGAAGCCACCTTCACCAGCAACACATGGTCGATACCCACCCGATTAAACGAATTTTGAAGCGCCAGAATCCCCTGAATCTCATAAGCCTTAATTCCCATTTTTAAAACTTCAGATACGTCGAACTGTCGCGTCGATTCCGTTCTAGACTTACGACTCATGTGATCGGCTATAGCCAAGATCGCCCCGAAATTATCGGAAGGATGACCCCACTCAGCAGCCAGCCATGTGTCATTGAAATCAAGCCAGCGAATAGCAGCCCCGATATCGAACGCTGCTTTCACCGGATCAAGCTGGAACCGTGTCCCAGGCACTCTCGTACCGTTCGGAACCGCCGTTCCTTCAACGTCGGGTCCAAGCAACTTCGTACACGCCGGATAATCCATCGCAAGCAACGCACACCCGATCGAGTCCATCAACGTCAGTCGTGCTGTGTCGAGCGCAAGTTCAGAGGTTGGTTCATAGTTGACCGCATATTCCGCGATCGCAGCGATAACCGAATCTGTTTGCTGACCCGTCGCCACTAACCCCGCTCCCTAACGTCGACGTACGCTCGCGGCTCAGGCCCCGTGTAGTCCGACAAAGGGCGTATCAGCTTGTTGTCCGCTTTCTGCTCAATCACGTGAGCGATCCAGCCCGATGTACGAGCAATCACGAACACAGGCGTGAACATCGCCGTTGGAATCCCGCACATGTGGTAGGCGGTCGCAGCGTAGAAATCAAGGTTCGGGAACATGCCTTTCTCTCGCAGCATCACCGTCTCAATGCGGTCGGAAATATCGAAGTAGTTCGTGTTTCCAGCAGCTTCCGAGAGGTGTCTGGCAAGTTCTTTCACGATTGGCGAACGAGGATCGCCGTTCTTGTAAACCCTGTGACCGAATCCCATGATCAAACGACGGGCCTCCAGCATGTGTACCAGCGATTTCTCAGCATCTTGAGGGGAGTCGAACGAAGACACAAACTCCATCGCCGCCTCGTTTGCCCCGCCATGCAGCGGCCCCCGCAACGCACCAATCGCTCCAGCAATCGCCGAGTACGTGTCTGACAGCGTCGAAGTGATGACTCGAGCCGTAAAAGTCGAGGCGTTGAACTCGTGCTCGGCATACAAAATCAGTGTCGTATCGAGTGCGTCTCGCTTCAGCGGATCGGCTGGTCCACCCGACATCGAGCTCAGGAAATGGCCGGCGACAGTCTCCTCGTCCGATTCGGTTTCGATCCGCTCGTTCCGAGAGTGAAATCGGTACCAGTAGGCAAGCATAGATCCGAAGCACGCCGTCAATCGATCCCCGACCGACACCGCAGTGCGACCGCTTTCACCCTCGGTCTCAAGCGTACCCAGAAGCGATGTACCCGTTCTCAGCACGTCCATTGGATGCGTGGAAGCAGGCAATGCTTCGAGTAAGGTTTTCAACGCATTAGGCAGCGAGCGAAGACCCATGAGCTTCTTCTTGTAAGCGTCAAGCTCGTTCTGCTTCGGCAGATTGCCGTATATAAGCAAATAGGCGACTTCCTCGAAAGTCGAATTCGCAGCAAGATCGGTAATCGAGTAGCCACGGTACGTCAGCCCCACTCCCTCTTGCCCAACCGTCGAAATTCCCGATGAGCCAGCCGTTACCCCGTTCAGACCTGATGTTGTCATTTCAAAATTTCCCTAATGCTTGATCGGCGTAACTTATTCACTCGACTCGGCGTCAAACAGCTCGTCCAGTTTGCTTTCGTAGGTGTGATATTCGAGATATTCGTACAGCTCGTCACGAGTCTGCAGTTCTCCAATAATCCCTTGTTGAGTTCCAGCTTTTCGAATCTCTCGCAGTGCTTTTTCTGCGGCTTTATTCGCAGCCCTGAACGCAGTAAGCGGATACAAGGCGATATCAACCCCAGCATCGCGGAGTTCGTCGACGGTAAATGCCGGGGTTTGTCCAAATTCGGTCAAGTTAGCAAGAATCGGAACGCCAACAGAATCCTTGAACTTTCTGTAGTCACTCAGTCCAGTAACCGCCTCGGCAAAGATCATGCCGGCTCCAGCTTCGACATAGGCAACCGATCGCTCAATCGCAGCATCAACCCCTTCGTTCGCAATGGCATCGGTACGGGCCATCAATACGAAATCGTCGTCCTCTTTAGCTCCGGCAGCAGCTTTCAGTCGATCACACATTTCAGTGGTCGAAACGATCTGTTTTCCCGGACGATGGCCGCATCGCTTCGCCTGCACCTGGTCCTCGATATGCACTCCGGCGGCACCGGCCTTTGACATCTCTTTCATCGTTCTCGCGATCATGAACGCGCCTCCCCAGCCAGTATCCACATCCACGAGTAGCGGTAGATCAACGGCAGAAGTCACTCGACGAACGTCTTCGAGCACGTTGTCGAGCGTTGTCATACCCAGATCAGGAAGACCGTACGAAGCAGTGGCCACGCCCGATCCCGAAAGATAGAGAGCCTTGAAACCCACGGCTTTAGCCATAACAGCGTGATACGGGTTCGTGACACCGACAAGTTGGAGCGGCGATTCTGCCTGTAGAGCCGAAGCGAACAATGACTCTCTTCTGGGAAGCATTTCCATGGTGAGCGGATTATAAGTGCGCTCGCCCATCTACCGCACGGTCGAGAACAAGAAACTAGCCTAAGAAAGCGTCGAAGAATACCAGCGGAGATACCACGAGCAACACAATTCCCACGACCAGCCGTAGTTTGGCAGGATCGACATTCCCGCCCATACGAGAGCCAGCAAACATTCCGGTCATCGCCGGAATTCCGATTGCAGAGACCAGCATCCAATCGACACGCCCACGAAGCAAGTGACCGGTAAATCCGGAAGATCCGACAAGAATCGTCAACGCCAGATTTGTTCCGGCAGCAAGCGAAGGCTTCATCTTAAGAACGTGAATTAGGGCTGGCATTCGCAGCACACCCAGTGCCAGACCAACCGCTCCACCAATTACACCGATGCCGAAACCCACAAAACTTTCTCGGGCAACCGTTTTCCGATTCAAATCACCTCGACCGGTGCTGGGATCACCGTCTTCGCTCGACGCCAGGCGGTTCCTGAGTTCGGCAATTGCTCGGACAATCATCATCGTCGATGACCACACAAGCAACATAGCGACGATGGTTAACAGCACGGTTCGTGAGATGATATCGGCATAAAGGCCACCAACAAACGAACCACCAATAGCCGGGATTCCGATAACCAGCACAATCCGATAAACGATGCGGTTCTGGAGAATCGCCGGCCATGATCCTGCGATCGAACCCAACACGCTCACAAACAGGTTTGTGCTGGCGGCTATCAACGGATCAATACCCACCGCAGTCATGATCGGTAGTCGAACAACTCCGAGCGCGATGCCGACGATTCCACCAACAATTCCGACGATCAGCGACATGATCGCCAACCCGGTCAATTCAACTCCAGAAAGTTCAGCCCCGGCAAGCGCAAGAGCCGATAGACCGTCCGACACTAGCCCACCGCCTTGCGGCAATGCGTGCCTCGGCTCAGGTCTGAGTTGATCCAGCTACAACAGGCAGCGGACCATTCTGCGGGATCGGTATCGAGTTCAGGCATGTCGTTTTCTTAGGAAGTAAAATCGCTTAGAAGTCGATTCTAGTATCACCCAACATAGTGCGCACGGCATAGTCGCCTAGATCTATTTCCCGACCAAATCAAGGCTTTCAAGCAGGCTATCGATTTCCTTGAAATGTTCGGCGTCAGGCTTAAGGGCAGGATGTCGAGCGAATTCGGAACCCGGCGAGAATATTCCCCGGCGAACCATAATGTGCTTGTAGACCCAGTTCGCAAATCCCTGACCTTGCGCAAGAATACTGATCAACGACTGATGTCTACTCATCTCGGCACTTGCCGCATCTTCATCCCCGGCCTGGTAGTGGTTCCAGACTCGAACGAACATATCGGGCAAAGTTGAACCAGGCATGGTTCCGACCGATCCACGTTTGAACTCCTCAACAGCGAACGCTCCACCGGCCCCGCCAAACAGGATCAATCCGGTGCCTTTGGCAAGCCGATTTGTCTCGCCCATACGTGGGAGTGTCGGAGCTGTTTCTACCTTGATGTAGCAGAGATTTTCGTGTCGTTTCGCGCAGGCGACCGCCATCGCAGGCGGAACCTGCGCCGTGCTCTGATCCTGTAGGAAGATCGGCAGTGAAACCGATTCAGCGATCTTCCCGAAATACTCGATATTTTCGGATGCCTGAATGGGAATAAACGATGTCGGTCGGATCATCAGTGCGTCGGCACCAAGCTCTTCAGCCCGTTTGGAGAGCGAGATTGCAACGTCGGTCCCCTCACCACCGGTGTTCATCACCACTTTCACTCGACCGTTGTTGACGCGGACTACGGTGCTGAGAATCAGGTCACGCTCTTCCTCGGTGAACTTGTAGATCTCAGTAGCGACCGCAATTCCGAGACCATGAACGCCCTTGCTGATGCACCATTCGACTTCTTTTTCAAGGTCGTCGATCACGATCTGACTCTTCGAATTGATTGGAGCAGAAAGAATCGGGTAAATACCCTCCATTGAACGGTCTGGCATATTGGAATTCTCCGAATGAAATCGCCTGAGCAACGCAAACAGATGGTTCACGTTCATATCTGAATCGGATATTCGCGCCACCGCGCAATAAGCGCAACAGAGTAACGGGGCTGAACGACTTTCAGTTCTATGCGGAATAGGAAACGAAATACCGTCGTCTAGAGCATATTCTCGACCACAGCCAACAAGACTCCGGCAACCGTTGCAGTACCGATCACACCCGCAACGTTCGGCCCCATAGCATGCATCAGCAAGAAGTTCTCGGGATCTTCTTTCTGGCCCATATCTTGAACAACCCGCGCCGCCATCGGAACCGCCGAAACTCCTGCGGCACCGATCATCGGATTGATCTTTTCTCGCGAAAGTAAGTTCATCAATTTTGCGAGCAATATTCCGGCGACGGTCGCTGTCATGAACGCAAACAGACCCAGCAAAAAAATACCGATCGTTTCTGGCTGCAAGAAGATATTCGCCGGCATCGTTGCGCCAACTGCGAGACCGAGTAGAACGATGACAGCATTCATCAACGCGTTCTCGGTGACGTCTGCTAGCCGTGGCACAACACCCGATACCTTGATGAGATTACCGAGCATCAGCATGCCGATCAGCGGTGACGCAGAGGGCACCAATACGCTGATGATGATCGTTGTCAGCACCGGGAACAGAACCTGCGCCCGCTTCGAGACAGGCTTCGCCGAGTATTCCATTCGAATCAAGCGCTCTTTCTTAGTCGTTAGCAGCTTGATAATCGGTGGTTGAATGATCGGAACCAGTGCCATATAAGAGTAGGCAGCAACCGCCGTCGCACCGACGATGTCTCGAACTTCGACGTTCGGTAGCGATTCGCCGAGTTCACGCATTCGGGTGGCAATAAAGATGGTGGTCGGGCCGTCAGCTCCACCGATGATTCCGATCGACGATGCCTCAAGTAATCCGAAGTCGAACAAATCAGTCATACCGAGCAGCAACGCACCCAGCAATGCAACGAAAACGCCCGCCTGTGCTCCGGCACCCAGTAGCAGTGTTTTTGGGTTCGAAAGCATCGGCGTGAAATCAGTTGCTGCTCCAACACCAAGGAATATCAACAGAGGGAATATGTCGGTTTCCATGCCGACGGTCTGGAACGTCTTGAGTAGTCCAGCCGGTTCGCCGTTTCCACCTTCTCGAATCAATTCACCAAGAGGAAGATTTGCGAAGAGAATACCCATGGAAATCGGAACCAACAACAGAGGTTCTTTTTTCTTCGCAACCCCAACGAAGAGCAGCGCCCCGGCAATCGCCCACATGAGGATCATCCGCGGTTCATCGCCTATTGCTGAAAAGCCTTCCCAGAGAGCATCTAGCTCGGTAGACATAGGGACTAGGCCTGTGCAATCTCGGCCAGAGTTTGACCGTGCTGAACAGCATCGCCCGCAGCAACGAGAACTGCGGAAATCGTGCCGTCGATTGGTGAGGCGATAGTGTTCTCCATCTTCATCGATTCCAGAACAAGAAGAGGCTGACCCTTCGTGACAGAAGCACCAGCAGCGACGCTCACACTAACGATCTTGCCAGGCATCGGCGATCGCACGACACCACCACCGGAAGTCGGCACTGCGGGGCGCGAAACAGCCTGAGGAGCGGGAGCGACAGTCTTGGGAGCAGCAAGGGATGGTGGCGATGGTGCAGCGGGAGCAGACGATTCAGGGATCTCGACTTCGTAATTCGTCTCATCGACCGAAACCTGAACAGGAGACGTTGAAATATCGCCGACTTCTACATCGTAGGTTTGGCCTGCGATAGTGATTTTGTAGTTCTTGGTTGCCACTATTTGCGCCTCTCCCTGGCACCGGTTGAACTCGAACCCAACACACGCATTCGTCCGCTTTGCAGCCACGAACCGGCTGCAGTTCCGGCTTGAGATATCGACGCTGGAATCGACGGTGGTTTCGGTTCAGAAAGTGCAAGAGCGACAGCAATCGCCGCAACTTGTTGACCTGTGATTTCGGCAGTCTGTTCCGGTGCAGCGGTGGTTACAGGAACAGCATCACTTTGCTCGGGTGCTGACGGTTCTCGATCGAGCAAACTAATGCCCTTGATCGATAGAGCAAGCAGCGCTAGGACTGCGAAAACAACACCCATTCCAACGAGACTTACAGTCAGTCCATCGTTTATCAAATCCTGATCGAACGTGTCAGTGCTCCCTGTGTTGGTTCTCTACGCACAGCTGAACTGTTATGGCCAAGTGTCAACAACAATTACGATGTTCGATTCTAGCAAAGGCAGTCTATTCAGCGAGGGGTATATTTTTCGACTGAGATAGGGTAGGTAATCCCATCAACGTCAGCCAGACGAACGACGCCGTTTTCAGCCACTCCTACCGCCACCTCATCGCCATCCACCCACACTGAGCGAGGTGAGACTAAACGTGACAACTCGGCGTTTTCGACACATTCCACTCTAACAGCAAGCAGATCTTGCGCGTCTTCGGTAGAAATCGCTGTAAACGATATCTTTGAACCCGGCGCTACCTGACCCAGCGACGGCAGATCGACCGTGACAACCGTAGCGATCTTTGCGTAACCACCTATGGTCTGCCGGTCCGCAAGAAGAACAATCGGTTTGCCATCTCCCGGAACCTGTATCGAACCGTTCACCACGGCGTCGGAAATAATGTCGTAGCGACCTGTCTTAGACTCAATTTCCGGTCCATCGAGTCGCAGTCCCTGCCGGTTCGATTGGTCGCTCACCGTGTAATCATAGGATAGAAGTGTATCGATACCGACAGCCGAGAACTCATCATCCTGAGGACCTAAAACGACGCGGACTTCAAGCTCATTCGATCCTTCAAGCACTGGCCCATCCGGAAAAATTTGACCGGAGAAAGAAGCGTCGTTAAGTCCCTCGATTTCAAGTACATCTCCCTCGGAGAGAGCACGCCCCTCGACTCCCCCGATACCCGAGGCAACATGCGTTGAATACGACCCGAGAACACGTGAAACACTCAATCCGCCGCAGATCGCCACATACGACCGGAGCCCGTTAGTAGCTATGCCCAGTTCAAGCCGAGAGTCGCTATGGGCGACGTACGAAACGTTCACTGCAATCGGCACACCATCGAGAACAGCGCTTACATCCGCACCAGTCAAAGCGAACACCGTCGAATGAGAGAACTCGATCACCATTCCTCCAAGCATGACTTCAAGGCTCCCAGCATCAAACTCGTTGCCAACAAGTCGATTGCCGATATCGAGTGCGTCAGTGTCGATCGCTCCACTGACCGACACCCCAAGCTGCTGATAACCAACTCGACCGCGATCCTGAACCAACGTCATTGGCCCCGGTTGAATCACTCGAATGCTTCTGGATTCAGAGTTAAGCATGAGCATCTACCGGAACGAACCGCACCAGAGATCCCGGAGTTATCAAAGACGGCGACTCGCTTGCGACATCAAACAATTGCCGAGCCGTTCTGCCGATCAACTGCCAACCCCCAGGACTAGCATTTGGGTAAACTCCGGTCTGGGATTCAGCGATACCAACCGATCCAGCAGGAACGCTGATTCGCGGTGTTTTCAATCTCGGCGTGGCGATTCGCTCATCGAGACCACCCAGATATGGAAAACCCGGTGCTAAAATTGTTCT
>PVBE010661962.1_pt1 | contig 92868 bp, 92 predicted proteins | sample 1631181 | NCBI WGS metagenome assembly PVBE01 (sample SAMN08397723, study PRJNA350692) | Marine metagenome, whole genome shotgun sequencing project. | isolation source: water | place: Pacific Ocean | collected 2012-04 | reverse complement strand
CACTCTCTTTCCGACGGATTTATAACTTGGATTACTTTTGTGTCGACACTAGTTCTTTCTCCTCATGTGGAAAGAGGAGTTCTTATAGGGATCGGATTTTCTCTACTGATTGGTATCTCTAAAAAATCAAAACTGGAAGAAAATCAAATCTAAACTCTTCGTTAAGACCAAACTTTTGTTAATGATTCGACATCTGTCAGCGTCGTCAGAACCGCAAGAGTATTTTCGGTAATAGCTTTTCCATATTCAGAAGGCACACCTGCTACAGCATCTACTGGGACTACGACTTGGTAACTGTTGTTTATAAGATCAAAAACACAATTTTGTATAGCGACGTTTAAAGAAACTCCGCTCACAACGACAGTGCGGACTCCCTCATTTCTCAGTAAAGCATCAAGTTCAGTTCCCGACGTTGGTGACAAGCCATGGAACCTAGGCAGGAGAATATCTACTTCTTTGTCAAAACCTATTTCTTCTATTGGCTCCACTGCATCGGTACCTGGTAGTTGTTTTATAGGTGAATGGCGAGCAGCTCCAAAGAGTCGAGCGTTATTGTTTGAACCCCAACTATCATTTCTTATCATCGCAAGTCCATGGATAACCCTTATTTTTGAATTGCGTGCCGCTCTCGTGAGTTTTCCTAAATTAGGAATAATGTTTTTCGATACTTCAGCTAGAGCCGGAAAACTAGAATTTTTTCCTATAACTCCGTTTTGACACTCCACCAAAAGTAAGGCTGTATGACTGGGATCTACTAAATCTTTCATTTCAAGATGTTCATTACTCATATTTGACTCCAGAATCTCTTAGAAAGTCGATCCACCTTGTTCCCGCATCAGGGGCCAACTCTCCCGGTACATATGTAACCGAATTTAAGCTACCCGTGTAAGGAAATGTTCCATGCCTTTCGTATAACGACCACGAAACCGGTGACCTTCTGTCAATTCCTACGTCTATTCCTTCGAATGGAGCCATAGCTGTCAACACAGGAAGGTTATTAGTCGCCGCGACCATGGAACCATCTACAAATACTTTGGTGTTCCAAATCAAATCTCCCGCTGCTTCGACTGCCAATTTTATTTCTGATACACCTTCTAAGAGTTCCCCACACGAAACCTCAGTCATGTCCCCATACCCATTATGAACATGGTTGAGTTCGTCGTCTTCGATGTATATGGAATATCCGCCCCCTTGGTCTCCGTGAGCCACAAGTATTCCTTCGTCACCTTTTTTATAGTCGAGCGAAATTATGATTTCAAAAGAGCGAGAATTAATCAACTTAAGAGATCTATATCTTTCAACTGTGGGTGTTTTAGGCAAGAAAGACTGGGTTTTTTCAAGTTCTTCCTCCCATTCCGGGCGGACAATATTTTTTAACCCTGTACCTTCATCAAGTGGAAATACTTGGTTGGCCCATGCTTCTTGCTCCCAAGCATCTTTCAACTCAGTCAGGAGTTCAGGATAGCTATCTGACAGGTCTTGCGTTTCAGTCGGATCGGCTGAAAGATTGAAAAGTTCCCATTTGTCTTCTTCAAATGGAGTCCTCTTCTGATGGCATGTTACAGCTGACCAACCGTCTCTATAAATACCCCTATGTCCCTCTTGTTCGTAGTATTGCAACCTATGAGTACTTTCAGCTTCTTTATGATTCATCGAATCAAGAAAGCTATTACCGCTAGGTGGTACAAGCTTTTGACCGTTTCGTTCTTGCGGGATTTCAACTTCAAGCATCTCAAGAATTGTCGGCAAAAGGTCAGTGACGTGCTGATACTGACGCCTAATCGAACCCGTGTCGTTCAAGCCATCGCCTTTTGAAATTATCAAGGGGACTTGATGTCCTCCTTGATGAGTGTTTGTTTTGTACAACCGAAATGGTGTGTTAGAAGCCATAGCCCAACCGTTTGGATAATGAGCTAGTGCTTGTGGGCCGCCCAGTAGATCCAATCTTGAATTGTCAACCTCTAGAGAGTCGAGAGGATTTTTTCTGACTTGGCTAATCAAGGTTCTAAAGTATGCTGACGTTCCGTTATCCAAACCTTCTCTGCTAGCTCCATTATCTGAAGTGAATACAACAACAGTGTTTTCCCACTCTCCCATCGTTTCCAATTCTTGTCGCAATCTCCCAAAATTCTGATCAACATTGTCAACCATTGCCGCATAAATCTCTTGATACCGCGCGAAAGTCTCCTTTTCTATGTCGCTAAGTTCCTCCCAAGGGCTTACTGCATAGTTCTCTTCAGTATTTCTTGGAGGTAAAACCGTTTCCTCAGGGATCAATCCAGATGCAATTTGCCGTTCGAAACGTTCAGAGCGAATTTCATCCCATCCGCTGTTATACCTACCTTGATATTTCTTTATATCTTTGTCAGGAGCCTGCAACGGAGCATGTACGGCACCATGAGAAAAATACATAAACCACGGTTTTTTTGGATGACCAGTTCGCACATTTTTGATCATGCTCAATGCATGATCAGTCAGATCATCAGTGAAAAAATAGTCATCTGGGTATGAATCAACCTCCACAACATGATTATCTTCATACAGGCGATGAGGTTGATGGAAGTTTGTAAAACCGTCGAGTATTCCGTAATAACGATCGAACCCACGTTGACATGGCCAAGAATGTTTTGGTCCTGCTTCTGACAGAGTGTTATCTGGAGTTAAATGCCATTTGCCGACCATGAGTGTCGCCCATCCATTGTCTGAAAGGATCTCTGCCAAAGTTGCAGTATCGCTGCGGATAGATGCGGCATAACCAGGAAAGCCAGGATCTGCGTGACAAACCGTAGCTAAACCCGCTAAATGGGAATTTAAACCTGTAAGTAAAGATGCTCGTGTAGGTGAACACATTGGATTCACATGAAAATTTGTATACCTAAGACCTTCAGCTGCTAGAGCATCCAAATTAGGTGTATCGATCTCAGAACCATAAGAACCTAAATCTGAAAACCCAAGATCGTCGCATAGAACTACAAGAACATTTGGAGCGCCTTCGAATGGTTCATTTCTTTTTGGCCAAGATGGTGAGGAAGTCGCGTGCACACGTCCCACTTCACCTTCGAATCCTGAGTATGCCGCATTCGAATTACTTTTCTTATTATTTTTGGCAGTTACTTTGTTGAACATGTCAGATACTTTCATGTGCTCTCATACGCAAAGCGTAAGCCAAAAGAATCATCATCAGACAAACTGCAACCATAAGCCATAAGACTCCGTCGTATCCAAAGGCTGAATCAGCTATTCTTCCTGCCGATACTGGTCCTAAGACACCACCAATTTCAGCACTGGCAAACCAAAGTCCATATGCTGTTCCCATTTGATGGACATTCAATTTGGGAGACTCCATAAGTGCGAGAATTACTAATGGTATTAATGCCGATCTAGCACCAGCAATCATTGTGAATATGGGGATTAAATAACTAGGCAGGAATACAACCGCAATCAAGGACGTGGCAATAACTACTAAAAGGCAAGAAAAAATAAAGGAGAAGTTTTCCCTTTGTGTCCGCGAGGGTATTAATAGAGATACAAGTATCCCCACTCCTAAACTTGCCGCAGTCCAATTTGATGCTGCCATAGAAGAAAATCCGAAGTGTTCTCGAAGAATCTCAGGCATCCATCCACCCAAGCCGTGGGATAGAAAAAATACAGCTACTCCAAGAAAAAATATGGTTTTAATTTCTTTTGAAACAACTATCGACTTCCAAATCAGAAATGTTTTTCTTTCTTCTTTTTTGTCAGCATGATCTTTTTGAACTTTAAATTGAGCTATCAATATCCAAAAAAGTAAGGCAAAAGCAATTACAAGTGTTTCAATCGCAATTGTCCAACGCCAAGATTCTGTTATCGGCATCAAAAGTGAATTGGATAAGACGAGAACTGCAATGCTGCCAACTGCTGGGGCCGCTGTATAAGCCCCAACTGCGAACTTTCTTTCTCTTTCATTTGTGAACCACAGACCAACTGCGGTAGGTGCACACGCAGACACTAGAGGTCCTCCAATTCCAAAAAGAGCGACTGCCATACATAAAGTCGTGAGGTCATTAGCTAAGCAACGAGTAATGCCGCTGATAAATACTAGAGATGCCCCAATCGCCATTGAATATCCGACACCCAAACGATCGATTACCCGTCCTGCTATTGGAGATGTGACTATATAGATCAATTGCCACGTTCCTAATGCAATTCCTATTTCCCCACGAGTCAGGTTCAAATCTGAACGTATCTCACCCACTAGAGGAGCTAGAGACATCGCCACCATGCCAAACCCCAGATAGACACTAAAAACACCAGAAAAAATCACCCACCTGTATGAATTGTTGTGTCCAGGTTCTTCTACAAATTTCTTACGCACGACAAATAATCTCACAACAATGAAGAAATGATCGTGCATTGGAACAAATCTTGCGCGATCCTGTTTAAGTGAATGAATTAATCTGGAATTATGACACGTTGGACTCTTTAGATAGACCAATTCTTGTTGTTGCATTTAAAGGACTTTTTGATGCAAGTGGCTCAGCCACTTCTGCTCTCGAGTGGCTGATGGAAAAGTCGGAATCTGAGCATCTAGGAGAAATAGATTCTGAAACTTTCTTTGACTTCACCCAAGAAAGACCCTTAATAGGTTTTGATAAAAATGGAGAAAGAACCCTTTCATGGCCCAAAAATAAAATAGTGGCAATTAAGACCAATGAAAATGAAAGAGACCTTCTTGCTATTTCTGGGATTGAACCACACCTTCGTTGGCGCACATTTAGTGAGCTTTTAGTAGAGATAGTTAACAAGTCGAATGCAGAATCTGTTTTAACGCTTGGGTCAATGGTTGGAATGACTCCACACAGTCGACCTCTAGCCGTGAATGGAAGTAGCACTAATCTTGAACTCGCTGAACGCTTAAATCTAGAAAAGCCTTCTTATGAAGGACCAACCGGGATAGTTGGTGTACTTCATGATGCTCTCGATCGTTCAAAGATCCCAGTTATATCACTCCGAGTTTCAGTTCCCCACTATGTCCCAGACTCACCCAACCCTAAAGCTACCCGTGCTCTCCTTAGACGCTTCGAACAAGTAACTGGCATTACAACAGAGTATGAGGAATTAGATGGCCCTGCCGCTGATTGGCAAAAACAAGTAGATGCTGCCGTCGCAAGTGATGATGAAATCACTGCATATGTTGCACGTCTAGAAACAGCTATTGATGAAGACGAGAACCTCTTACCTTCAGGCGATGATCTGGCTGCTGAATTCGAAGCTTTTCTACGTGAACAAGGACCTGAAATTGAAACAGAATAATTATATGAATCTAGAAGAACTTCTAGTAGTAGCTGAAGAGGCTGGTCGATCTCTAATAGCTTCTGCTGAAAAAGATCTTGATGCAAATGTTCCAAAGTGTCCCGAGTGGAATAATTCAGAACTTCTAGACCATATGAAAATGGTTTGGTGGTTTGGGGCTTCTCAAATTACTGCTGGGGATCAAACCGTAAGAACAATTCCGTCAGACGAGATGAAAGACTCCCCTTTGAGTCAACTTGAATATTTATTAGCTACTTTTAAAATTAAGGACTTTTCATCCCCTTGTTGGTCTTGGACCGCAAATAAAACTGTCGGGTTTTGGGTGAGACGTATGGCTCATGAAAACACAGTTCATAATTGGGACGCAGAAGAATCGTCAGGGGCTCGGTCTCCAATCTCAAATTTACTAGCTCTTGATGGAATAGAAGAGAAACTATTTTTGATCAAAGAAAGTGATGCTGATTTTCCAAATAGATCTATTCACCTGCACTGCACTGACTGTGAAGGCGAATGGATGGTGTTCGCATCCAATGGTGATCTAGAAATAACAAGAGAACACGGTAAAGGAGATGCAGCTGTAAGAGGTAAGGCAGAAGACATCCTTCTTTACCTTTGGGGCCGAGGGCAGGAAAATCTCGAATGTTTCGGGGATGAAGAAACGATTAATAATTGGTCAAGTATTGGACCTTAATCAGGAGATCTCAGAGCCTACGATGCCTACAAAAGAAACCATCTCGCCTGGATAACCACCTAGATTATGCACAAGAGCTTGCTTAGATTTCTCAAGTGAGACTGATCTATCGGAAGGCGCCTCTGATCTCAGTTGCAACCATGTTTCGTAAAACATTCTCAGTCCACTTGCGCCCACTGGATGACCGAAGGCTTTAAGACCTCCGTCAGTATTCACAGGCATTTCTCCATCCAAGTCGAAAGACCCGTTAAGCACTTCTTGCCATGCTTTGCCTTTTTCACAAAAACCTAAGTCTTCCATAAGGATCATCTCCGTCGGAGTAAAACAATCATGAACCTCAGCCATAGCTAGTTCTTTTCTCGGATCCTCAATTCCGGCTTGGGCATAGGCATCTTTAGCGGCATCGGCACACTCTGGAAGAGTGGTGAAATCAAAATCTGGGTCTACCAAACCACTGCTGTCTCCAGCGACCACAGAAAGTGCTTTTACATAAAGTGGTTTGTCAGTGTACTTGTGGGCATCTTCGGCTCTGACGACTATGGCTGCAGCTGCCCCATCAGCTACTCCGGCGCAGTCCATAACTGAAAGACGTCCAGCGATCGAAGGCATCTCGCAAATCCTCTCAGCTGAAACCTCACGACGGAATTGTGCTAGTTCATTTCTTGAACCATTGAAATGGTTTTTTTGAGCTATACGAGCTATTACATATCTGAGTTCATCTTCGTCAACTCCGTATCGTTTGGCATACGCGGGGAGAATCAAGCTAAACATGGCAGCAGCTGTCAATGTCCGATTCGTACCATCAGTAGGAATTGGAAAAGCATTGAGACCTTGATATCCACTGTCCTTTACCTTTTCTGCCCCTAGTGCCATTGCAGAGTCATAAGCACCAGAAGCAACTGCATAACAAGCTTGACGTAGAGACTCAGACCCAGTAGCACAATAATTTTCTACTCGTGTAACAGGTTTACCTGAAAGCCTCAAAGGAGTGGCTAGTGCTATTCCTGATGCAGCTGACTGTGAAGTTCCAAACCAATAAGCATCTATCGAATCAGTTTCAGTACCAGCAGATTTCGTGGCTTTTTGTGCCGCCTCGATTATAAGATCGTCAAGTGATTTATCCCAATGTTCACCAAAACTCGTGCAACCCATTCCGACAATTGCGACTTGATCCTTGATTCCATGTGATGCCATCTAAGACTTCTCTCTTTCTCGTCTTACCGGTCTTGCTTTCCAAAAGTAATTGTGAATTCCATCTGCGGTATACAGACAACGAAAGGTCATTTCTACTCGGTCACCGATTTCAATTTTCTCCGGATCCGCGTCCGTAAGTTCAACGGGAAGCCTTCCCCCATCTTGAAAATTAACTACAGCGAAAACTACAGGAGAGTTTGGTGAATAAACCAAATTGTCAACTGTAAAAGTCTCAATGGTTCCTATGGAGTCAGCCATCGGTAAGTGTTCCATATCATCAATGTCTCCACCCTTTATACCGATACGAGATGGAGGCATGTGGACTATTCCCGTTGTTGCATCTTTCGAAGCAACAAAACCCATTTTCCAATCGTTTCGCCTCATAGCCGCTGATGAGGAAGGTCTAGTTGGAGATGGACGATTCGGAAGTTGGCTGTCTAACAATCCGCGCCATGACAAATACTTGCTATATGGAACTGGAAACTGATTTTCTATTTGTTCGGAAATAGGAACAGAATTTCTCCTATTTGCAACTTCTTGAGTGGTTCTAAAGAAAAGAACATCACAACCATCAGCCAGAACAATTAATGCAACTATCTCATTTGGTTTTGCTTGATCGAGAAAATTCGCCAAAAGAAGTGAAGGATGAGCGGCGCCTGTATTTCCAATTTGCTCAGTCAAATCATCAGAGACATCAACCTCAAGCAAAGGAGTCGATCTGGCTACAGCTCGAGAATGTAACCCTGATACAAGCGCCACGCTTATATCTTCAGTTTTCATGTCAACTTGCTTCAAAGCTTCACTCCAAGCTCTTTCAACGAGTGGCTTGTATGCCTGTTCCCCAAACCGCTCTTCCCATACTTGAGAGTAAGAACTTCCTGGCACACGCCACCTGTCAGTGAAGTCTGACGTTATAGCAACCCCACCTAGATACTCTGCGAGTAAAGCTCCTTGTTCATCTGTGCCGAGTAATAGAGCTGTAGAAGCATCACCCCCGGTGGATTCTTCGGTTCCACCTGATGGTCCTGTTCTTAAATCTGCAGTGACCACCAAAGTTGGTTCATCGCTTTCTAAAGCATTAGATAAGGCTCCTATTGCTGAACGGGTTGAATTCCCAAAGTCGACCGCTTCTACAAAATCATCTAACTGGAGGGCTGAGTGGATATTTGTTGCATTTGTTTTATCCATGTATGCAGGGACAACAGTTGAAAACCAAAGTTTTCTAGGTTCAATCTCTAACCCTTTTAAAGCATTTCTCGCAGCTTCAACTCCCATGGTGGTGGTATTTTCATCATACGATGCAATCGATCTAGAGCCCTTATTTGAACCTTTGCCTGTGAATTCAACTATCGATGAACGCAGCAAACAACCTCTAGGTATGTAGGCGCCATATGAAATAATTCCATGGACTCCCATAATTAAGCCCCCAATTGCCTATTATCTGAATTAGTAAGAATCAACTTAATCCAATCCAACGAACCTTAAGGAAGTATCCTAGGCTTAAATCTTTATTCTCCCGACACAAGGAGTTCTTGATGGATTTAGGAGATATATCAAACGAGGAAGCTGCCAAGTACGGAAAACCACTTGATGGCATAAAAATACTTGCTGCTGAGCAAATGCAGGCCCTCCCCTTTGCGACTCAATTGCTGGCCCGATTAGGTGCTGAAGTGGTGAAAGTCGAACATCCAGTTCACGGGGAATCAGCACGTGGCGCCTTGCCTTCTATGAACGATCCTTCTGGAAGGCCTGTTGGGGCTACTTTCCTAAGGAATAACTTAAATAAAAAAAGTGTTGGAATCGATCTATCAACATCAGAAGGCCAGGACCTCTTTCTTCGTTTAGTTCCGAATTTTGATGTAGTCGGTGACAACTTTAAACCCGGGACGATGGAAAAATTTGGACTTGATTACAAGTCCATCAGCTCTAAATACCCAAATGTAATTGTTATATCTGTTTCAGGTTTTGGGAACTCTGGTAATTCTCCTTACCAAAACTGGCCTGCTTACAATTCGGTAGCGGAAGCAATGTCAGGTCTTTACGATTTCAAACGCCGTGAAGGAGAACCTCCCACAGTAAACCCGATGGGTGCTGTGGGCGATATTGCAACGAGCTTATTCGGTGTAATCGGAATTCTCGCTGCTCTAAGGCATAGAGAGACTACAGGCGAAGGCCAATACGTAGACCTAGCCATGTTTGACTGCATGGCCTCTTTAGCTGATGTAGCTATCAATTTTCATTCAATGGGCATCTCTCGCGAACCGAATCCAGCACCTTACGTGATAGCTCCTTTCCGTTGCAGCGACGGCTATTTAATTCTTCAAATTGTACGAGAGCATCAATTCGAAAACCTAGCGAATTTGATCAGTAGGCCCGACTGGATCGGAGACCCACGTTTCGAAGAGCGCACAGGTTGGGGGGAACATTTAAATTCTGAAATCATTCCTGCCCTAGAAAAATGGGCTGAAAACCAAACTAGATCTCAGACTTCGAGTTTGCTCGCGGAAGCGAACGTAGCTTCAGGGCCTGTTTTAACAACTCCTGAAGTTGTCAAAGACCCACATATAGAAGAAAGAAATATGATTGTGGCAATGCCTAGGACAGATGGGATAAACGAACCGATCCTGATACCTGGAAATCCAATAAAAATGTCGAAAGTATCTGAAGGTCCTGAAATGAGGATCCCATGGGTCGGAGAGCATACGAATGAAGTTCTCACTGAAGAACTTGGTCTTAGCCAATCAGAACTAGAAAACCTTAGAAAGACCGGAGTTATTAGTCTCTAAGTTTATTCTTCAATAAAGTTGTCTAGAAGCTGAGTAATAGCCATTTCTGCTGGAATTCTTTCAACCCCTATTACGCGATCAATCACTTCTTGCATGTTGTATATTCGTCTTTCCTGATAACACAGAGGCGTTCCGTCATAAGTTGGAGACTCCATAGCTTTCTGCATGGCATCAAGATTCCAAACATCCTCATCAATTACTACAGCAAATTCAGCTATTCGTTGTTTCCATGCTTCTGGAGGATCTCCATCTCCCCAGTCTGGAGCGTAGTGGTATATACGGATTCTAGTTTTGTCAATACCAGCAGGGAAAAAGAGCATTACAGGAAAGCCTGTTGCTCCTAAGGGTGTGATGAAATTTGGAAAAACAGTAAATGAATAACTAGTGCAGTGGACGATGGGATGCACAGTAGGGATATTTTCAAGTCCTAACGGGTCTTTGACTATCTTGAAATCTTTCCATGATTCCATTTCGAGCTTCTCTACCATCTGTTTTGAACGTGGAACTACCATTCTGGAATTGCCATGTTTTAGCAGACCCATTGTTCCTCCACGCGAATCAAGGCTCGTCCATCCACCTCGATCATGTATGAAACGGAAATGGTAGACCTCTTGAAATGCTTCAATTGCAACTTTCCAGTTGCAATTGACTTCACGGTGATCTGTTCCTACTAAGCGAAGGTTCTCGCATTGGTACTGTTCCATTTCTCCTGGGATCTTTCCTAAAAAATCAATTAAAGGAGATGCATTTGGATTTACATTGATCCAGATCCACCCTCCCCAGGTATCGCAACTTATTTCTGGCAATCCTCGATCTTCCTTACAAAGATCAACGAAGTCTCTTTCATCTGGTACTGCTAGAAGATCTCCGTTGTCTATTCCGTATGTCCACGAATGATACTGGCACTGTAAATGACGTATAGTGCCTTCTTTCTCTCTTACTACTGGCGCTCCGCGGTGTCTGCAAGTATTTGAAAAACAACGAATTTTATTGTCATTCCCTCTGAGCACTATTAAAGGAATTCCGATCTCTTCGAATAAGAAGTAATTTCCCGGACTAGGTATGTCTTCAACTCGGCCTGCTACCAACCAACTGTTATTCCACAAATATTTTTGTTCCAACTCATAGAAATCTTCATCTGTATAGCGTGCTGAAGGAATATCAGGAAACTGAGGGAAATTTTCTGGCGGAGCTTTTCTGTCTAACTCATACTCCATATCTGCAACTAATCGATCAACTAATTTTTGATCGAGCAAGAACTCACTCATAATTTTCCCCCACAAGAAAGCCTAAATCGTAAAGACATAATTGAGGCTTTTTAGGTATGAGATTAGATCCGAAACTGTTTTCCCTAATTGCACAGCACTCCTGTTCCAGCAATACCACAGTACCCATTTGGATTCTTATGTAAATATTGTTGGTGGTATTCCTCTGCATAGTAAAAATTTTTTTGAATTTCTACTGTAGTTTTGATCTTTTGGAAACCAGAAACAAGTAACGCTTCTTCATAGGCTTTGAGACTTTCTTCTGTCTTGACTAACTGATCTTGATCCGCAACCCAGATTCCTGACCTGTATTGCGTCCCTATGTCATTTCCTTGCCTCATCTCTTGAGTCGGATCATGACTTTCCCAAAAAACTTTTAGTAAACCTTCTAAATCAATCTTTTCTTTCTCAAAGACCACAAGCACGACCTCTGCATGTCCAGTTAACCCTGAGCAAACTTCTTCATAAGTGGGATTAGGTGTATGACCACCGCTGTATCCAACTGCCGTTACCCATACCCCATCTAGTTGCCAAAAAACTCTTTCTGCTCCCCAGAAACAACCCATTCCGACTACCAATGAACCCATCTCTTCAGGAAAAGGCGGATTGATCTTATTACCATTAAGTGCGTGTATTCCTGATACAGAGATCGGCGTTTGCCGGCCAGGTAAACAGTCTTCAATTTTTGGTATGTTTAAAAGTTTCTGGTGAAAAGACATTATTAAATTCTCCTAAATCGTATAAGCAAGATTTTCTGCTATTCGTCTCGCTACTTCCAGATCACCACCTAAAACTACTCGACCATCTTCTATATACATTGTCGAATCATCACGTCCTCCCGTTAAAGCCGTGAAATCTAATGATGACAATGTCAAGGTGCTAGTTGGGTCTTCGTCAAAAGATTCCACTAGTGATGCTCGGCCTTCCTTCACTTCGACTCTTAGAGTTCTCTCAATGGGTCCTGAAATAAGGATTTCGACACGGCTACCTTCTGGGGCTCCGCCTTTTTTGCCAACTATGTATCCAGCAGCAGAAGAGACTTCATCAATTGCGATTTCAGCCGGTAAACCATCCTCATCTCCAGGAAGACCTAGAGGTTCTCTACAATCTTGCAAATGCAACCATGCATCATAAACTCTGATTTGCATAAACCTTCCATACGGTGCTTCGCCGGCTGGCGTCCACCCAACAGCTTGAAACTCTTCTTCGCTCATTTCAGACAAGACTTGAAATCGTTCAGCTGTTATTTCATTGAACAAAGCAAGAACCTCATTGCCCTGTTTTTCACGGAAACTTTGAAGAGCTTTTTCGTTTGCCTCCCCTATTGGATTTTTTATATGCTCGGCTGCAACTTCTGCTTCTGGCAGTTTTCGGCCACTCAACATATATTCACCTCCGATGAGATGAGACAAGTTGTCTTTAATAGTCCAACCAGGAAGACGGCTTGATGTTTCCCACTGGTCTTCATTCAATTCTGAGCCAAAATGACTCCATTTTCCCCAAATCTGACTGAGTCCTTCAACAATCTGGGTTTTGTTTATACTCATTTTCACTCCTATTTACGGTGTTGGATTCGCTCTTGTTTCCCAATCTCTTGCTTTAACATAAGGGTTGAATGTGTCGCTTATCATTTCGAGATCAAGAGGCATTTTAGGTCTTTGCATCTCGTACAAATGAGGAAATTCCAGCCATCCAGTCACTAAGTGCCATAATTTTTCTGCCTTTTCACCTGTTGGCGGATTTACTAAAACTGGTCCGAAGATCCTTTCATTGTTGCTAAAAACAAGTGTTGGGACACCGAAACCTCCTAAAGATACGACAAGTTCATGATCTCTTTTCACATCATCATGTGTTGTCAGGTCGGCAAGTGCTTGTTCAACTATCTGTGGGTCTTGATCCATTTCTGCCAGAAGCTGGCGAGCTACATCAGGATCATGGGGTTTACGCCCCTCAATATGAAGAGCTGTTCCGGATTTCAAATACCAAGCATCATTTAGAGATGGATCAATTCTTTTAAGAAACGCTCCTATTCGCATCATTGACCATCCATAAGACCATTCACGTTCCCATGGATGTTTCTTGCCTTCATCTCGATTGATTTCTTCGAGACTAAAGAAACACCAATCAACTTCTATGTTTAACCTGTCTCTAACTTCACGCATCCAAATCGATGTTTGATATGCCCATGGGCACATGACGTCAAAATGAAATGCCACATGACTCGGACTAGTTTCATTTTCCATCAATAACCCCTTTTTCTTTTAACTCGTGTCGCAAAATCTTACCAAGTGAGTTCCTAGGCAATTCTTTCACAATTACTAATCTTTTAGGAATTTTGTAAGAAGCTAAATATTGTGAGGCGTATTTTCTGACTTCGTCGATTCCGATACTGTTAATTCCTTCTTCCATTACTATCCAAGCTACAACTTCCTCTCCCCACTCTTGAGATTTCGTCCCTGACACTGCCGCTTCAGCAATATCGGGATGCAACTGTATTACTTCGTCAACTTCTTGAGGGTAAACATTTAACCCACCCGTGATTATCATCTCCTTTATACGACCGTTAATTGACACGTAATCATCAGTGACCTCTGCTACATCACCTGTTTTAAACCAATCTTCTTGAAAAGACTCATTAGTTTCTTGCTCTTTCGACCAATACTCTTTAAAAACAGATTCACCACGCACTAGTATCTCTTTACTTTCTGGATCTATTTGAATCTCTACACCGGGCAGGGGAAATCCAACTGAACCAGCACGTCGCTCACCTGAGTAAGGATTAGAAATCGTCAGCATCGTCTCAGTGGTTCCGTACCGTTCGAGTATGTCAACTCCTCCTTTATCTTTTAACTGTTGATGCAGATCTGCTGGTAGAGGCGCAGAACCGGATACGCATAAACGCAGTGCAGCAAGTTGACTGAGTCTTTCATCATCGACGAGCCTGTGATACATGGTTGGGACTCCGAAAAACATCGAGCACTTATTTTCAGATATTTCAGAAAAAATCGAATCTTTGTCAAAACCTTTTTGTATAACAGCTGAGCCTCCAGCAAGTAATGTGCCATGTAAACCAATGCCCATTCCATGAATGTGGAATAAAGGGAGGCACAATAAAAGACAGTCTGATTCTGTCCATTCCCATGCTCTAACCACTGAAAGGGCTCCAGCTAATAAAGACCTCTGGCTATGTACAGCCCCCTTTGGTTTTCCCGTAGTTCCTGATGTGTATGCAATCAAAGCTGGGTCTTCTGGTTTAGCGTGATCCAAATCTGGCATGGGACCACTTTTTGCTTTAACTGCTATAGAGGAAACGAATAAATCAGAATCTGTTGAATTTAAAAGTCCATGCCATTCTTTCTGATCTACCAAAGCTGCCGCAGGTCTTGCATCTCCAATTAGAAATTCCAATTCAGCCTCTCTATATGAACTATTAACAGGCACGACTACGAGACCGAGTCTTAGACACGCGACGTGTGCAACGATTAGATCTAGCGAGTTTTCTCCAGAAATTAGAACCCGATCTCCAGGCACCAACCCAGAATTAGCTAAATCCGATGCTGTTTTAGAAGTTAAATCTAAAAAAGTACCCCGATCTATTTCACGCCCATCGAATGAAAACAATTTTTGTCTTGGTTCTACTTCTAAACTTTTTTTCCAAGCCCCTACGAGGGTTTCTCCATCAGGTATCCCCAATTCCTGGCCAGATAATACAAGTTGAGTTTCCATATAAATTTCTCAATATCGTTTCTTACATTTCGAACATACAAGCAACCTCCCTCTTGGCCTTGACTTATACGCCAAAATCAGTCATACTAATGGAAGCCATTAAATAAAAGAGGTTTCAATGGAATTCGGAATTTTTAGTAACGGTTACATACCCGGACCCGCAGCCCACGACACAGAATCGGAACATACCGAGCTGATGCGCGAAGCAAGTTATGGGATCACTGCTGACAAAAACAACTGGAAATACATGTGGTTTGGTGAACATCATGCTCTCACCGAATACAGCCACATGTCTGCCCCATCACCATTGATGGGTTGGGTAGCAGCACAAACGGACTACATACATCTTGGGTCAGCGATAACAAGCTTGCCAACAAATAAAGAACATCCGGTTCGTATAGCCGAAAGAGCTGCGATGCTTGATCATGTAACAGAAAATCGCTTTGAATTTGGAACTGGCCGCGGTGCGGGAAGTCATGAACTCTTAAGCTTTAATGTCGCTGATCCAAGTGAAACTAAGGCGCAATGGGATGAAGTTATTCGTGAGATACCTCGTATGTGGGAGCAGAAAGACTATGACTTCAAAGGAGAGTTTTTCACTGTGCCTACTCCACACAACATTCTTCCGAAACCCTACGGTAAAGGCCACCCCCCTCTTTGGGTAGCTTGTGGAAATCCACCAACATTCGCTAAAGCAGGGTCACTTGGCATAGGTGCAATAGCTTTCAACTTTGAACCTATTCATAACCTCAAGGGACGCGTCGACGCCTACAAAGAAGCCATTCAAGATCCCGTAGAGCAAATCGGTCAGTTCAAAAACGATAATGTCATGATGACCAATGCTGTAATTTGCCTTGAAAATCGCGATGAAGCAAGAGCAATCGCTAAAACAAAGGGAAGAGGCTACCTAGTGACCATGGTCAACATGTATCACGACACAATGCCAAAATCTCCCGACGCTGTGACTTGGCCTGATGCACCAATAGATCCGAACTGGACCGACGAAATGCTTGATTGGGCAATCGATGAAGGATACATGCTTTGTGGAACTCCTGAAGAAGTATGCGAACAACTAGTTCGATACCAAGAAGTAGGTTGTGATCAAGTCGTGTTCGGATTACCAATTGAAGGAATGGCTCACGAACAGGTTCTAGAAATGCTTGAGATTTTTGGACAACGTGTAATCCCTGAATTCGATAAGGATCCTATTCATTCGACAGATCACTATAGAGCAGAAGCACAAAGGAGATTCCCTGACTTTCAATATGAACTTCCAGAAGACATATCGGTTTCCGTATTACCCTCAAACGCCCTATTGCCACTCGGATAAGTGCCTCGAAGCAGCGTCAAAACACGCGAACAGCTCCTATTAGAAGCTGAAAGACTCTTTGCGGTAAAAGGAATCTGGCAAGTTCAAGTTCAAGAAATTGTAGTTGCGGCAGATCAGCGCAATACATCTGCTGTTACATACCACTTTGGCTCAAGAGAGGGCCTACTTCAAGGGATTCTCACTTCTCACGGAACTCCTATCGATGAACGCAGAGGAGAGATTCTCTTGTCTCTTGATGAAAAATCGTCCACTCGGGCATTAGTAAATTCTCTGGTTGTGCCCATGGTTAGCTGCTTAGAAACTCAAAGTGGATGTCGGTACCTTCAGATAATTTCTCAGTTGTCAGATCAGTTCTCAAACTGGAGGAGTCTTTCTGGGGATCTGTCTTCTCCTCACCTTTCTAAAGCCCTAGAGTTGCTTGAAAGTCGACCAGTATTCTTGCCAATCCCCATCCGACAAGAGCGCCTTCTTGCAATGATGCAACTAATGACTTCATCTCTGTCAGAAAGGGCTCGATCTTTGGAAACTGAGATGAAAATGTTATTGAGCAATTCGGAATACAAAGAAAACTTAATTGACATGCTTGTAGGAATCCTTGAAGCCCCTGTCGGCAACTAAATTGACTACGTAAATGGCTTTATTATTTTATTCTGCTGATTAATTCTTCCGTAAGGTCATCAACTGAAGCAGCTCCTGTTAAAGCCATCGTTCTTTCAACACCTTCATGAAGGAGTTCAAGAACGTGGTCAACTCCCCTTTCACCACATGCTCCAAGAGCATAAAGGTAAGGCCTTCCAGCCATTACTGCACTAGCTCCCAGTGAAACCGCTTTCACTATGTCTGAACCCCTACGGGCTCCGCCATCACAAATGATCTCTAAACGCCCGTGAACTGCTTCAGCAACTTCTGGCAACAAATCGAATGATGCTGGCGCCCCATCTAGTTGTCGTCCACCATGGTTAGAGATTGCAATTGCCTCCACACCTGAATCAACAGCAATTAAAGCATCCTCGACTGTTTGGATTCCTTTTATCAATATTGGCCCTTTCCAGATAGATCTAAGCCATTCCACATCATTCCACGAGAGACCTGGGTCGAATTGGGATTTCATATGTTCGGCAAGATCAACTGCTGTTGAACCATCGATAGCAGTGATGCCTTCAACATTTGCAAAACGAATCGGATCTGCCTTTAAAAAATCCCATGTCCAAGAAGGATTCTTTAAGCCATCTATTACCGTCCCAAGACCAACCTCAGGGGGCAAAGTAAACCCTCGTCGCACATCCCGCTCTCGTCGGCCTAGAACAGCCGTATCAACGGTGAGACACACCGCCTCAAAACCTGCCGCTTCGGCTCTTTTCACAAGGTTTTCAACAACAGAGCGATCCCTCCACGTATATATCTGAAACCAAAGACGAGTATCGCTTTCGGCTACGGATGCACATTCCTCTATAGAGCGTGTTGCCATTGTCGACAAAGTGAATGGCACACCTGCCCGAGTTGCTGCCCTAACAACTGCCAGTTCGCCTTGTGAATGTGCGATTCTCGTAAAACCTGTCGGCGCTAAAACAAGAGGAAAAGCCAGTCTCCGGCCAAACAAAGAAGTAGACGTATCTATATTGGCCATGTCTCTTAACACTCTGGGCTTGAAGGAAACTTCTTTATAAGCTTCGACATTTCTTCGCAAGGTAATTTCGTCTTCTGCCCCTCCATCTATGTAGTCAAAAACTCCGACTGGGAGACGCCTTTTAGCTAGTTTTCTTAAATCATCAACATTCGCAGCTTTTCTAAGAAGTCGTTTTGTTCTGTTTATTTCCAACTTTCGGAATCTGACAACAGAACGAATGCTGCTAAAAATTGCCATTACAAACCAGCCGTTTAGGGGTCAATCTTCGAGTCAAGTTTGGCTACTCGCGCCTCATGGCGTCCACCTTCAAATTCTTCATTTAACCATGCATTCAATGCCTCAACTGCAACTTCAGGGTCAATCAAACGCTCCCCGAAACAAAGAACATTTGCATTATTATGAGCTTTTGACCATTTCGCAGTTTCGACGTCATTAACAGTCGCAGCTCTAATACCTGAAATTTTGTTTGCCGCTATTCCTATTCCTATGCCCGATCCGCAAACTGCAACTCCCAAATCTGCAGAACCCCCCGCAACTTCTAAACCAACTGCAAAGCCGTAATCAGGATAGTCAACTCGTTCGGTCGAGTCTGTGCCACAATCGACTACTTCATGACCCATCTTGCTAAGTTCGTTCTTCAGGCGTTCTTTAAGCTCATAACCTGCGTGGTCGCAACCAATTGCTATTACCTTCATCACAATAGACTAGCCTCTTACAGCCGAAGACCTGCAGCGATCAGGTCATCAGAACATAAAGCACCTTCTCGCAGGATCTCAGCTTTATCTGATAAAAAATTTACAACAGTTGAAGGTTTGCCTTTGCACTCACCCCCATCAATCACTAGCAAATTGTCACCCAGTTCTTCTGCTGCCTCTTTCGCGTTTTCTGGCGTTTGCAACCCTGAACGATTTGCTGACGTGACTGCTAGTGGACCCACAACCTTTGTCAAAGATTGCATGAACCTATGGTCAGGACATCTAACTCCTATTGAGTTTTCATCACCACCTAAGAAATAACCCAAATGTATTGAGCGTCCTGCTACGACAGTAAGTGGCCCCGGCCAAAACCTTTGAGATAAAAGTTCAAATTCCTTTGAAGAGAGCACAAGTTCAGAGGCTTGCAAAGCATCAGAAACCAAAACGGCGCATGCTTGATCATCCAAACGGTTTTTACGTCGAAAAATCTCTTCAACCGCACCTTTATTGGTCGGAATTGCTGCTATTCCATAAACCGTGTCAGTAGGAAGCAGAACCAACTTTCCGTCATTCAAAGCTTGAGATGCTTCAGAAACAGCTAGTTCAAAATCCGAACTTAGATCTAAGAAACGCTTCATAGAGGTTTTCTTGCTATCAAAACACGTTCTCGCCCTGCTAAGTCATGTCGTACCTGAATTTCTCGATAATTTAGGCTTTCAGCCTCTTTGACCATTGCATCTGCCTGCATAGGTGCTAATTCTAAAATTAATTGTCCATCTGCAGACAACCAATCGATCGAATTATTTAAGAGGAAACTTAAATCCTCTGTGCCTAAGGGGCCGGAGCGTAAAGATGACAAAGGTTCCCAATCGCTTACTTCTAATGGCAACTCTTCGCTATCACCTATGTACGGGGGGTTAGAAATAACTATGTCAAATTTTTCCAACATTTCTTCTGGTAAAGCTTCAAACCAAGATCCTTGACTGATCGAGACTCTTTGGCCTGCCATTCCCAAGCCAGCAAGATTGGCACGCGCAACTGAAATAGCTCCTTCTGAAATGTCTGTACACCATACAGACACATTTTGAGTCTCTCTGACTATCGAAAGTCCTATAGCACCTGAACCACAACCTAAATCTGCGACGTTTATAGATCTTGTCGTATCTAAATCGTCTTTCTTGCTCTTACATTCATCCAATGCGTAGCCAACTAAAATTTCGGTTTCCGGTCTAGGTATCAAAACCCTGTCATCTACAAATAAATCAAGTTCTCGGAACTGCCATCTACCAAGAACATACTGAAGAGGCTCACCAGCTACTCTTCGCTCAATCATTCCCTTCAATCTCTTTAACTGAATAGGTTTCGCTTGTTCTTTATAGTCTTCTGGGTATTCAACTCCGGAAACTTCTTCTATCATCCATTTCGCTTCGAGTTCAGAATTATCACCTTTGAGTAGTCGTCCTGTCTCTGCGAGTAATTCCTTCCAGCTCACCGGTGCGTCTTGACTAAATACCTCTCTATCCATTTCTACTGCTTATTAGTCAAAACTCTCAGCTAGTTGTCGGTCTCTTTCTGCAATCAGTAACGCTTCGACGACTTCATCCAAATCTCCAGCGAGAATCCTGTCTAGGCGGTGCAGCGTAAGACCTATTCGATGGTCAGTAACCCTGTTTTCTTTAAAATTGTAGGTTCTTATTTTTTCTGATCTCCCACCACCACCTACTTGATCGCGTCTAGCTGATGCCGCTTCTGACTGTTGACGTTCCTGTTCAATCTGAAACAATCTGGCTCTAAGAACACGCAAAGCTTTTGTTTTGTTCTGAAGTTGGCTTTTCTCATCTTGCATAGTTACGACTAAACCCGTTGGCAAGTGAGTAATACGAACAGCCGAATCCGTGGTATTAACCGACTGTCCACCGGGACCAGATGACCTGTAGACATCTACTTGTAAATCTTTTTCCTCTATAGCTATCTCCACTTCATCTGCTTCCGGTAGGACAGTCACGGTTGCAGATGATGTATGAACGCGTCCTTGAGTTTCGGTGACCGGTACTCTTTGAACACGATGGACCCCTCCTTCGTGTTTTAAGTGGGTCCAAGCTGTTTCACCACGGATTAAAAAAACCACTTCTGTAAAACCACCCATATCAGATTCTTTACTCTCAAGAGGTTCGACGACCCATCCTTTAGTAGCGGAAATAGCTACATACATGTCCCGAAGGTTGCGTGCGAAAAGGTTTGCCTCTTCTCCGCCCTCTGCACCTCTGATTTCTATAATTACCGTTCTCCCGTCATTCGGGTCTTGTGGTAACAAGAAAACTCGTAATTCGGTTTCTAATTCTGCGATCTCACTCTTCAATTGCGCTAATTCCTCTTGAAGCTGGTCACGTTCGTCACCTTCAGTTACTTCTACCAGTTCTTTTGCAGTTTCAAGATTTTCATATGCAGCTTGGAGAGGGCGACCAGCTGAAAGAGCGTTTCCCAATTCCTTATGCCTTCGACCAAGAGTCTCTAATAGCTTTGGGTCAGAAACTACATCAGGATCGGATAATCGTTTTTCCACATCTTCAAACTCAGAAATCAAAGCTTTTACTTGATCGATCATTAACTCAGGGTACCGGTATGTGACTTGCTGCAATATGCATTCTGGTTTTACACAGAAACAATTTAAATAGCCGGGATCTCCCACCCTCCTACAACCCCTTTAATATCTAAGGGGATATCTAAATAGCTAAGAGATTTTTCTACCGGGACTAAAATATCTTTTTCGGGTAGCACCACTTCAACACGGTCGGGACTTTCAACCGAGATTAAATCTGCAATAAATGAAACTAAACAAATATCGACACCAACTGAGAAAACAATAAGAACTTTTTTACCCGCCGTGTTAATACCGGTTGCTGCTGCTGGCATGGTTTCTCGTAATGATTCCCTTTCCCTAGGAGGGTCAACACAAGTCAGATTTTCGAAACCGAACATTTCTGGATTGGCTAAAGCATCTGCTCTAAGCCATCTTTCCCTAGCGAGTCTCGATAATGGATGGAGAGCAGATCCTGGCTTTCTAGAAGAAGTAACAATCTCTACTGCTGATGCAAGAACTTCAGACAATGGCCTACCGCTACTCATTAACGAATTAGCTTCGCGGTCAAATTTCCCTACTCCGACTTCAATTTCACCATCAGCAACTCTTATCACTTCAAGTCCTAAAATCTCACCTTTCCATGTTCCACATTCGCAAATTGATTGCAATCCAAATTTCGAACACAGTTCATAAAACTCAGAAGGTGCCTCTTGCGCGTTACCCCTGCTTTTAATAGCGGCTGGTTCAACAGGGACAGGCTTCCCATCAGATAGGAAGAAAATACTGGGTGGTGGATTCAAAATGCTTGATCTTCTTTGTGTCACTTGAGCATCCTGAAGATTCTCAAAAAAGATGACTAAGTCAAGTTGATCCTGAGTCGTTAACTCTAAAAGAGATGCGCCCAGCAGACTTTCAGGACTTTCTTCATCGGCTATAACCCATAAGGTCGAATTGTTGCGAATTCCATTTCCGGAAGACTCCGTCAAATTTTCATATTCTTCGGAAAGAATTTTTCGTAATTTACTTCGGTTTAGAGATAACCGTTGTTCTTCTTCTAAAGGCAATTTTTCTACAAGTATTATCTACAGCTAGTTCTACTCGGAACCCTTTTTACGACCTTTGCCGTACCTGCGTTCAAATCTTTCAACTCGACCCGCTGTATCAATAATCTGCATCTTGCCTGTGAAGAATGGATGGCTCGCAGAAGAAACTTCAACTTTGACCAACGGGTACTCAACCCCATCAACAATAGTTGTTTCTCCGGTCTCAGCCGTTGAAGGAATTAAAAAGGTAGTTCCTTCACTAGTGTCTTGGAACGCAACCGTTCTATATTCAGGATGTATTTCAGATCTCATAGCTGTCCAGTCTGTTGGAATTGTTTACTATTAACAACCTATTTTTTAATTCAAGAAGTTTCTATTGATGGACCTTTAGCTACTTCTGCCAAAAATTCATCATTGTTAGGAAAAGTTTTTAATCGGTCAATGAGTAACTCCAGGCCTGCGCCTGAACCATTATCCCCATCTGATGCCAAACCATTTAGAACTCGTCTTAATTTCCATACTTGATTTAATTGTTTACGATCAAATAAAAGTTCTTCATGACGAGTTGATGAAGCATTAACATCAATAGCGGGATAAACACGTCTTTCCGCAATTCTTCGATCCAAACGAAGTTCCATGTTTCCTGTTCCTTTGAACTCCTCAAAAATAACTTCGTCCATCTTCGACCCTGTTTCTACTAAAGCCGTGGCCAAAATAGTCAAAGAACCGCCTTCTTCAACATTTCTAGCAGCACCAAAAAATTTCTTTGGTGGATATAAAGCTCCACTATCCACACCACCAGACATGATTCTTCCTGTCGCCGGAGCAGCCAGATTATAAGCTCTAGCTAATCGTGTGATTCCGTCAAGAATTATCACTACATCTTCACCATATTCAACGAGCCTTCGAGCCCTCTCTATGGTTACCTCAGCAATAGCGGTGTGCTCTTCAGCAGGTCTATCAAAAGTTGAAGCGGCAACTTCACCATTAATAAGCCATCTTTTCATATCAGTGACTTCTTCAGGTCTTTCATCAACCAGTAAGACAATCAATTTAACTTCAGGATTATTTGTTTCTATTGACCTAGCAATCTGCTTCATTATTGTTGTCTTACCAGCCTTCGGTGGTGAAACGATAAGACCCCTTTGTCCCTTGCCTATTGGGGATAACAAGTCAACGATGCGAGCAGTCATATTAGATGGGTCAGCTGCCAATTCAAGGTTTAACCGCTCATCCGGAAATAGAGGTGTTAAGTCTTCGAAGTGAGGTCGTTTCTGTGCGTCTTCAGGCGGGTTCCCATTTACAGTATCTAATCTCAATAAAGCAGGGTTTTTTTCACTTCTATTTGCTGGTCTTGCTCCACCAACTAAATAGTCCCCACGTCGAAGATCAAATTGTTTTACCTGTTTCACAGATACATAAGCATCTTGTTTTGAAGGACGGAATCCTGTTGTTCGCAAAAAGCCATAACCTTCGTTACGTAAATCTAAATAGCCCTCTATCGAAACAGGTTCACCATCCCAAGAATCATCTTGGCCTTCTGGCCCTCTACCACGACGGCGACGGCGACGGTTTCCAGGTTCAGTAAATTCATTGTTGCGTTTTTCTCGATTATTGCTGGAACTTCTTGATTCCGAGTCTCTACTTGACGACGCTCTTCCGCTGCTGGCATTATCCGAAGTTTCAGATTTGACTGACTTGCTGGAATCTTCACTCTTGCTTCCTTCTTCAGACTCATCCTTGCTTTCTTCTTCAGCCTCATCCTTGAGAGCGATCTCCCAATCAGCCAGCGGTTCTTCTTCATCTTTTGTCGTTGTTTCTTCAACACCTGCAGAAGTCTCTTTCTCTGACTCTTCGGTATTGGCTTTGGAAGGCGTACCCCCAGAAGCCAATTCAAGAATCAATTCAACTATCTCCGCTTTTCTGGCGCGTGAAGCAGGTTTCCCTCCTAGCGCCGTGGCAATAGTAATAAGTTCATCTCGCCCTTTGGCTTCCAATGAATCGCTTTGTAACTCAGTCGAGTCCATACTTAAACACCTCTGTGTTCTGTGTGTTGAGTGTCAAACCCCTAGAAAATTGGTTTAGCACCGAAATTGAATTGCCGTTAAAACGAAACACGCTCTGGGTCGTACACTCGTGTAACCATCAGACCTGATGAATGTCAATCAGGCCTTTAGCCATAACGACATCTAGTACTGTATGCGAACCTCAAGTAGTCGACAACACAAAAACTTACTTAAAAAGAGTTTTTATTTTTTTCCTGTAAAAATCTTTTATTTAATTGGCTAAAAGCACTTTCATGAGTTCATGCCCCTTAATCAAAGGCATCTCTGAAACTCCAGTTTCGGTAAAAACACCACCATCTGCATCTTTTTCTGAATCAAACAGGAGATACGGAACAGGATCAGGCGTATGTGTCCGAAGAGTTAAAGGAGTTGCATGATCTGGGAGCATTAGCATTCTCCATGGCCCTAAATCGTTCAAACCAGAAATCAAGCCATTCAAAATACGGCTATCCCAATTTTCAAGCGATTCGACTTTTGCTTCAACATCTCCAGCATGGCCAGCTTCATCAGTAGCCTCAACATGAATTATGAACAAGTCCAAACCTCGCTCCAATTCTTTTAGAGCTATATCTCTCTTGCCTTCATAATCAGTGTCGTACCAGCCGGTTGCACCTGGAATGTCGCATACTTCCATTTCAGCTAATTTTCCAATGCCTCTAACAAGGTCAACTGCCGTAACTAAACCTGCATTCACTCCATTGACTTCACGAAATGATGGTAACTGAGGTTGGGTCCCCTGACCCCACAACCAAATTCCTGTTGCCTCTAAACTCGACGCAGTCAATATTTCCTCAGAGGCAGCCATAAGATCAGAAATTTTTTGACCTGAATTTCCAGAAGGCAATACAACAGGATCACCTGTTAAATCATGTGGTGGAATACAAATGGCGTCAACGAAATCCATAGGAGCGATCATTGCATTACGAAAGCTCACACCTGGCAAAAAAGAAATCCCCTCATCAGGGTTTCCTAATTCTCGATTTAATTGAGCAATAACCTTCTCTGCTTCATCTGAAGAAGGATTCCCACCTGCGTAATCGACCATGACTCCATCAATCACTTTCACAAAATTACATCTAAACGCGGTTTGGTCTGGTCTTAATTTTACTCCAAGTGCAGCAACCTCAATAGGCGCACGTCCCGTATGGTATTGATTTGGGTCATAGCCGAAAATCGACATATTCCCTACGTCGCTTCCCGGCGGCAAACCACTTGGAATTACTTCTGCCCTGCCTAGAGTCCCTCTAGCAGCGAGCGCGTCAAGATTTGGCATATTAGCTACTTCTAAAGGAGTTCTTCCATCAAGCTCTGGGACTGGTAAGTCAGCACAACCATCTGGTACACAAATTACATATTTCATACTTCTCTCATCCTGACAAAAATCTTTTTAATCTGCACTTATTTTTCATCTATTCTGGAGCAACTGATCACATGGTTTTTCACGATTTCTAAATCATTAGGTAACCGAGTAAAGAACTCAGGACGCTCGTGCAAATCTGCTAGACGTTCTGGCAGGGGCGGACACTTCCCTAATGCTCTTTCAACTGCCTTAGGGAATTTCGCTGGATGTGCTGTAGCCAGAGAAACAATTGGAATTCCAGGATCAATTTTTTTGTTTCGATGCAAACGGGCAGCTAAAACCCCGACAGCGGAATGCGGATCAAGAATTATGCCTGATCTTTCTGCTTCAGAAGAAATACACTTGACTACTTCATCATCATCGAAACTGTAGCCGACCCAAGTGCTGGAAAACTTGGCCTCAATATCAGAGTCAACTCTAATTTTTCTGTCGGATCGGAACTTTTCTAGAAGACTCTCAACCTTCTTTCCATCTCTTTCAAATAGTTCGAAAATTAGTCTTTCTAGGTTGGAGGAGATTTGAATATCCATACTTGGTGAAAGGGTAGGTATCACTTCATCTATTTTCATTTCAGCAGAATTGAAAAATTGAGTGAGAATATCGTTTTCATTACTTGCAACCAATAATTTCGGAATGTTCAGACCGCAATTTCGCGCTGCATGACCCGCAAATACATTTCCAAAATTTCCAGTTGGAACTGAAAAAATAACTGGCTGATCAGTCGAACCTAACCTTTCAGATGCCACCACGTAATAAACAATCTGAGCCATAACCCTCGCCCAGTTAATTGAATTAACAGCACCTAATTTCAATTTGTTTCTGTATTCAAGATCATTAAACATCGCTTTAACCAAGTCTTGACAATCATCAAAAGTTCCTTCAATCGCCACATTGTGCACATTGAAAGAATCGACTGTTGTCATCTGTCTTCGTTGCACTTCAGAAACCCTGTCTGATGGGTGAAGAATCACGATGTCTAAATTCTGACGATCTTTACAAGCCTCAATTGCCGCAGAGCCTGTATCACCGGAGGTCGCTCCCACAATCGTAAGATGCTCCCCACGCCTATTTAATTCGTAATCAAATAAACCACCAACTAGCTGTAGGGCTATGTCTTTAAATGCAAGAGTGGGTCCATGAAATAACTCCATCAAGAAAATTTGTTCATCTAATTCAATTAAAGAGACAACTTCCTTTAGGTCAAATGAATCATAGGCTTCATCTATAATTTTTTTAAAAACTGCTTGATCAAGACTTTCTGCTGTGAAAAGGCTCATTACTTCAAAAGCCGTTTCTAGATAATCACCGCTACCGGAGCTTTTGATTGACGGCCATTCGTCTGGGACGTATAGGCCTCCATCATCAGCTAGACCTGTCAGCAAAGCTTCACTGAAGTTTTTTTCTGGCGCAGCACCTCTTGTACTTACGTACTTCACTTGAACCCCTTGACTCAATCGATACCAATAACCCGGAGCACAGTACCTACACTTTTAACTGTTTCTAACTCATTCAAAGCCTTGATCGCTGCTTGAAAGTCGCTCTCAAAAGCTTTATGAGTGATAAAAATTAGCCTTGCTTCACTGTCTAGACCCTCTTGTTCCATAGATCGGATTGAGACGCTGTGTTCACCGAGAACTGTGGCTACCTGTGCCAACACACCTGGCTGGTCATCAACTTCCACTTCTAAGAAATACTGACTTTCTAAATCTGTGATTGGTGAAATTTTTATGGGTTTGAATTCACCGATTGAAGCGCTGTTAGATTTTTTTAAATTACAAGAAGCGTCGATCAAATCACCCAATACCGCTGATGCCGTAGGTTCGCCTCCTGCACCTCTTCCATAAAACATCAACTCTCCCATGGCATCACCCTCAACAAAAATTGCGTTAAAGCTTTCCCGAACCGTGGCCAAAGGGTGTGTCAAAGGAACCATACTTGGATGCACGCGAATGCATAAAGCATCTTGACCACCACTTTTTCGCTTTTCCGTGATTGCCAAAAGCTTTATGCAATGATTCAAACGGTGGGCAAAATCTATGTCCTCGGGAGTTATGTTTGTGATTCCTTCAACATGAACGTCGTCAAGTGTAACTTGACCCCCGAAAGCAAGACTTGCGATTATTGCAGCTTTCGCAGCTGCATCATGACCTTCAACATCGGCTGTTGGATCACTTTCCGCGTAGCCAAGTTTTTGAGCTTCGTCGAGAGCTTCTGCATATGGCATGTTTTCTTCAGCCATCTTCGTAAGAATAAAATTCGTAGTTCCATTCACTATGCCCATAACTCGTGTAATTGGTTCTCCAGCTAAAGATTCACGCAACGGTCGGATGATAGGGATAGCGGCTGCAACAGCAGCTTCAAATAAAAGATCGACGTCAGACTGTTTCGCTAAAGAATACAACTCGTCCCCATGAGTGGCTAAAAGCTCCTTATTTGCTGTTACTACAGGTTTCCCAAGTTCAAGAGCTTTTAGAATCAGCTCTTTAGATGGATTAATTCCTCCCATAACTTCAACGACAACATCGACGTCAGGGCTCTCAATAACTGAATTCGGGTCATCAGTAAATAAAGAAGGGGCTACAGGAACGTCTCGTGATTGCGAAACATCGCGTACAGCCACCATCGCGACATCGAGCTTAATTCCTGTTCGTTCGGCAATAGCTTCGCTCTGCTCGTCGATTAATTTACACAAAGAAGCCCCGACTGTTCCACAGCCTAAAAGCCCTATGTTGACATTAACTAATTCCATACTCATACAGTACTTGCCTGAAGGCCTTAGTCAGGTACTGTTTTAACTTCTTTAATATGTTAAATGTCACGTCTTACTAAATCTTCGTATGATTCTCTTGCTACAACCAATCTTGGAGAGCCATCCGATACGAAAACCACTGCTGGTCTAAGCATTTGATTGTAATTAGATCCCATTGAATGGCCATAAGCTCCCGTTACAGGTGTGGCGAGAATATCTCCCACTACCAAATCTTCAGGAACCCATGCCTCTTTTATAAGAACATCTCCAGATTCACAGTGTTTACCTACAAGACGTACAGAACTTTGCCGTTCCGCTTGATTTAAACGCGGGAGAAAAGTTTCATAACCGGACCCATAAAGCGCTGGTCTAGGATTGTCACTCATTCCCCCATCAACAGAAACATAAGTTCTATGATCAGGCACTTCTTTTATTGTTCCAACTGTGTAAAGAGTGACAGCTGCGCTAGCAACTATAGAACGTCCTGGTTCTGAACCAACTGAAGACTGGACTCCAGCCTGTTCACAAGCATCAAAAATCGCGTCTGCCCACTCTTGTATAGAAGGAGCAGATTCTCCTTCGACGTAAGGGACTCCCAATCCTCCTCCAACGACCAACTCAGGAAAATCATAAGGAGCTGCAAATTCTGCCAATACCCCTACTGCTTTCGCGAATGGTTGAACATCAAAAACCTGACTACCAATATGGGCATGCAATCCTAGTAATTCCAAATGCTTCGAACTTCTAGCTCTCTCAACAGCCGCTTCAGCTACACCTGATCTAACCGTAAATCCGAATTTTGAATCTTCTTGACCCGTCGAAACAAACTCATGAGTATGCGCTTCCACTCCAGGAGTGACCCTTAGAAGAACTTTGGTTGACTTATTGAGACTCGCACATAGCTCCTCTAAACGATCAAGTTCGTTAAAAGAATCCACTACTATACGCCCTACGTTCTCACTGATAGCCATATCAAGCTCTTCAAAACTTTTGTTATTTCCGTGCATTACTATTCGTTCCCCAGGGACATTAGCTTTTCGAGCTATGTACAATTCCCCACCCGTGGCAACGTCAAGACTCATGCCTTCCTGATAAGCCAGCCTCGCCATCTCTGTGCAAAGAAAAGCTTTTGTGGCGTATGCGACATTGCCATCAAATGCTTTCACTGCTTCACGGCACCTTGATCGCAAATGCGTCTCATCATAAACGAAAAGAGGTGTGCCAAATTCATGAGCAAGGTCTAATAAGTCACAACCTCCTACAAGAGTGTGCTCCCCAGATGAAATATCTGTCGTGTCCGGCAACAAATTACGCGATATAGGACCCGCCATCAGCCGTCTCCCTCTTCAACAAGGTCATCACGCCACATCTCCGTAGGAGCACTAACACCTAATAGTTCCATTCCTACCTCAAGTCCGACTAAAACTCCCCGCATCAACAAAAACCGAGCTTGCGTCAAAGAAGGTTCTATATCATCACCAAGAATACGACAGTCGTGATAGAAGCCATGTAAATCCGCGGCAAATTCTCTCAACCATGCCGTTATTTGATGTGGCGCCAGTTCGCGACTTGCTCGCTCAACAACATCAGGCAATTCATGTAACGACCTGATCAAAACCATCTCTCTAGGATGCTGAAGTTCCGAAAGGTCAACCTCAGAAAGAGGCAATGGCTTAAAACCGATTTGGTCAGCTTTTTTCATCATTGAACGAATCCGCGCATATGCATATTGAACATAAAAAATCGGATTTTCATTTACCCTTTTAGAAACAAAATCCAAGTCAAATGTTTGAGTTGTATCAATGGATTGGAGCAGATAAGTAAAGCGTGCAGCGTCAGACCCCACTTCTTTTACAACCTCTGAAAGTTCAACTATGTCTCCTGTTCGTTTCGAAAGTTTTACCTCTTCTCCAGAACGTTGGAGATTCACCATTTGAGTAACTTCCACTTCAAGTCTTTCTGGTTCGTGTCCTAAAGATTCGATCGCTGCTTTCATGCGTGAGATGTATCCGTGGTGGTCAGCACCCCAAACATTTATAAGACGGTCAGCTCTAGCTAACTTGTCGAGATGATACGCAACATCTGGCAATAGATATGTGTACTCTCCATCAGATTTAACTAACACTCGGTCTTTATCATCACCATATTGTGTGCTTTTTAACCAAATAGCCCCATCTTTTTCATACGACGCACTTGCCTCATCAAGCAAAGATAGAGTCTTTTCTATTGAACCTGATTCAACCATTGAATTCTCACTAAACCAAGAATCGAATTCTATGTTCAAGCTACTAAGAACTTCTTTGTGGCTAGATAAAGCTCGTTTTTTACCCCAATCAAGCGGATCTTCACCTTCAGGCAGATCAGTGGACCATTCTTTTATGTAAGCCCCGTGGTATCCATCTACTGGAACTTCTTCATCCGAAGCGCTTGCGGCCAAAGAAGAGGCAAATAAATTCATCTGCGTCCCTCGATCATTTACATAGAATTCTCGCGATACCGAATAACCTGACCTCTCTAATAGTCTTGCAACTGAATCTCCGTAACACGCCCCTCTGCCATGCCCAGCGTGTAATGGCCCAGTAGGGTTGGCACTCACAAACTCAACAATTACTGTTTTATTGGCTCCATGCTGGGAGCGCGCCCAATCCTTAGAACCAGCATCAACTGATTGCACCAAGACGTCATAAAGCCAAGTTTTGTTTAAATAGAAATTTAAAAATCCAGGTCCAGCAACCTCTAGCCGTTCTACATAATCTGATGTGAAATTTTCTATTGCGGATGCTAACTGAGCGGCAAGATCACGCGGATTGGATTCTGCTTTTTTGGCCAACGCTAAAGCAACATTGGTCGACCAGTCACCGTGCTCAACATTTGCTGGTCTCTCCAAATGAATCTCATCCGACATTTCGAGCCCCAAACTAGACAGGGCTTCTTCTATCAGATTCTTAATACTTTCGCGAACATCCATGATCCACCCCGGTGAGATTTTACAACACCTTTGAGGCGTTATAGTTCCTCCAAGACAATACAGGACATACCCATGCGTAATGAAAGACTTTTTTATTAAAGAATGTTTTTAATCGCTAAAACTAAGTTAACGAAGTTAAGTATTTGCTTAGGCTCGTGACCCTTCGAATGTCGCCGTTCCAAAAGCACCCAGTTTGGCTTCGCCACTTATCTGATCACCATCAATAGTTGCTGTGGCGTCGATAGTTATTGGCATTGGTTGAGTCATGTTTACCGTCCACGACAGATTATCTCCATCTACAGTGCCATTTTCTAGTTCCATACTCCCCTGCGGCCCTGACATAGTGCCTGTAAGGGTATTTCCGTCAGAAGCAAGCTCGAGCGTTCCCGCTTGGGCTCCCATTGGACTGTTAAGTGTTACATTCCATGTACCGTCAGCACTCACTTTTTTTCCTCCATTGATTGTTGTCGCTACTCGCACAAACGTAGATCAAAAACTTTCGATTGTCCCATACGGGATCAACTTTTAATTAATTGAAAATTCTCTAGTTGGCTATCTATGTCGTTTCTTTTTCTTTACTCTGGAAACTTATATCATCTCTTGTCACTACTATCAAAGCAGTTATAACTATCGCCCCTCCTACTATCTGTAAGAGCGAGACACTCTGATCTAAGAAAATCCAAGCTCCTCCTGCAGAAAACACTGGAATAGCTAACATCAGTAAACCTGTGAGACTCAACGAAACGTGCAAATGGGCCCAATTCATTAAAAAATGACCACTTCCAGGTATTGCCAACAAAACTAATATCCAAAGAAATTCATTTCCGCTAAGAGCTGGGAAACCTGATGTTGAACCTCGGAAAATAATTAAGAAAGGTAGCAGACCTATCGAACCTATGAGCATGGCCAAAGTCTGAAGCGTAAAAGTGTCTATTCGCGAACGAACTGATTTCACAGCAACGAAATAACCTGAAAATAAGATCATTGCCAATAACGCAAGTAAGTCGCCTACCGGACTCCATGAAATATCGTTACTCGAACCTAAAACTACTACAGCCACACCTCCTGTAGCGAAAATAGAAATTCCGATCAACCTCTTAGTAATAATCTCTCCGAACTTTCCTCCGGCAACAATTATTAGAACGATTGTTTGCAACGCGCCGATAATCGTTGCATTAGCAACAGTTGTGATACTAAGAGCCGAAAAGAAGACCACTATTTCAGAACAGAATAAAACTGCAACAGGAAATGCAATTTTTATTTGCTCCCACGTAACTCTTTTCCCTATCGCAAAAAAGACCACGCCATAAACAACAACCCCTAAAGATTGGCGCCAAAATGCAATTTCAATACCCGATAAGTTGAGGCGAGCGACAATAATGTTTCCAGTAGACCAAAAAACAACTGCAGCTATTGCTGCAACACGCCCTAAGTGGGACAAATTCAGACTCATTGGAATACTCTCACTACTGAACAATAGATTAAATCTGGATCGTAGCTTAAAGTTTTTACAGATTTTTTTAAGACGTTTACCAAAAGTTAATTCGCCGAAAGGTGTATCTTTCTAATTTATTTACTAATGTTGCGATAAGTTTCGCTGCATAAATTTGTGGCTTTTAAAATTCAAAATTGGAGATTTGAATGAAGATGATTAAGAGAATTTCTTTACTTTTAGCAATATCGCTTTTAGTAGCGTCATGTGGAAGCGATGAATCAGAGCAGTCAGGCGAAGAGTGGCCAGACAAAATAGTGTTTGGTTTTGTTCCAAGTCAAGAACAAGAAGCCCTACAAGATGACATCCAACCGATGATGGATCATCTCACCCAAAAACTAGGAATTGAAGTAGAGGGTGTTGTAACTACTGACTTCGTCGGTCTGGGAACAGCTATGGGAACAGGCCAAGCAGATCTTGGTGCGTTTGGACCTGCTGGGTTCGTTATGGCCCAACAAAAGTTCGGAAATATGAGTGTTATGGCCCAAGCCATTCGCTATGGAGCTCCCACATATCATGGTCAATGGATGACAAATGATTCCAGTATCTGTAATCCTGGCACGTTGAAATCAGGAACAGCTCTAGTCAATGGAGCAGATGGCATGGAACAAGTCGGTGCAGTAGATGCTGTTGCCTTACAAGTAGGTGTTTCCTTTGGAGACTCTGGTAAAGAACTCGCAGAAACAGTTGATGCAGGAAGTGTCTCTCCTGGAATGTCCTGCATGGCAGATATAAGCAATGTGATTGGAAAGACTGTCGCATTCACAAACGAAAGTTCAACATCTGGTTACCAGTACCCAACTCTGCAACTTCGAAATGCAGGAATAGAAGATGACCAGTACGAAAAAGTTTTCGCAGGTGGACATGACGGTGCTGTGGCTGCTGTTTACAACGGCGATGCAGACTTTGGCGTTGCCTATGATGATGCGCGGCGAACAATGAGAAAAACAAACACGGACGTGGGTGACAAAGTAATTGTTTTCAACCTTACTGCGGAAATTCCTAACGACGTAATCGCTGTAAGAACCGACTTGCCTGACAGTTTGAAGGGCGCCATCTATTACAATATGGACGCTTATCTTAAAACTGAAGAAGGTGAAGCAGTTTCTGACGAAGTGTTTGGCTGGACTGATATGCAAGTAGCTAAAGACTCCGACTTTGATGTTGTTCGTGAAGCAAATGAAAAACTAGGAATCAACGACTAATACTGAAGTTCCAGATTCTTAAATAATTAGGAAAAGCGCGTGATAAAAATCGAACGTGTCTCAGTCACCTACCCAGGTGGAGTTGAGGCTCTGCGAAACGTAGACATTGAGATTGACGATGGAGAGTTCGTAGTCATAGTTGGGCTATCCGGAGCAGGCAAATCAACGCTGCTTCGGGTACTCAACGGACTTGTTCCTGCTACCTCGGGTTCGATACTTGTTGATGGAACTGAAGTGGTGAATGCTAATCCTCAAACGCTTAGACAAGTTCGCTCCAAAACAGGAATGATTTTCCAAACATTCAATCTTGTTAATAGAACGACGGTTTTGAATAACGTGCTTATGGGTCGCCTTGCTAATGTCCCTTCGTGGCGATCGACTTTAGGTTTATGGCCAGCCGAAGATAAAGAAGCAGCGATGCTCGCCTTGGAAAGAGTCGGCATCATAGACAAAACCTATGTCCGCGCTTCAAACCTTTCAGGCGGGCAACAGCAAAGAGTCGGGATCGCCAGAGCTTTAGCTCAAGAACCCTCACTCATGCTGGCAGATGAACCTGTAGCTGCACTCGATCCAGTAACCAGTCGTCAAGTAATGGGAGATTTACAGAAAATCAATCGTGAATTGGGGATCACTACACTCGTGAATCTTCATTTTTTAGACTTAGCCAAAGAGTACGGGAAGCGACTGATTGGCTTACGTGATGGCGTATTAGTTTACGACGGCGATATAAGTGATGTAACTGACGAAACTTTCCGGGAAATTTATGGAAGAGCTATTACCTCGGAAGATCTTCACGCTATGAATGAAGAACCGCAACAAAGTATCGGCAATGGTAAATGAATGACCATACAAATACTTCTGAAAGACCAGTAAAACCGAAACCTCGAGCACGCTCATTTTTAATCGCTTTAGTGCTTTTAGCTTTAACTTTTTGGGCAGCGATTAAAGTTTCTTTCGATATTTCTACTTTTTGGGAGGTTTGGACAAATCCTATATGGAGCATGTTTTGGCCGATCCCTTGGGATTGGGTCTTCACGAAGGAAAACACTTTTGATCCATTGATTGAAACTCTACAAATCGCTGTGGCATCAACTCTTCTCGGTTGTTTAGTGGCCCTTCCTGTTAGCTTCGCTATGTCCTCTCTTACAACGCCTAATAAAGTTGTCTACTTCATCAGTAAAACTATTATGAACCTAGTACGTGCTGTACCAGACCTTTTCTGGGCAAAACTGCTTGTAACCGCCATAGGAATTGGGGCTTTCGCAGGAGCATGGTCGCTTTCAATTTTTTCTTTAGCAGTGATGGTAAAACTTTTTAGCGAAACAGTAGACGCAGCCGACCCGAGACCTCTTGAAGCTGCCCGCTCTTCAGGAGCTCGACATCTACCTGCCGTAAAAGCGGGTGTACTCCCTACTGTTTTCCCTTCCTATGTAGCCTATTCCCTGTACATTTTTGAACTTAATATCAGGGCATCGGTTGTACTCGGTCTCGTTGGAGCCGGTGGCGTAGGCAGGGTCATTGAAACTCAACGTCAGTTCTTTCGCTTTGACCGCATATTGGGATTGCTAATAATTATTTTTGGAATCGTATGGGTGATAGAACAAATTAGTGTCTCGTTAAGAAAGAGGCTCGTTTAATATGGAAACTCTTTCTGATACATCCACCCTCGCTAAAAGACCTCCTGCACCAAAAACTGTTCACCGTTGGTTTATTGCAATCCCATTTTTGATCGCAATTGTTTGGTCTCTCATTGGACTGGACATAACTCTTTCACGCTTACTAAACGCACCAGGCGACGCTTGGTCAATTATAAGACAAATGGTACCGCCAGCTTTTGGTGAAGTTTATGAACGTGGCGCAGTCGGAAAAATATTCGAATCCGTATACATAGCTTGGATTGGGACAATAATCGGAGCTTTTGCGTCACTTCCTCTGGCCTTTTTAGCTGCTCATAACGTTGCCCCTCTATGGATCCGATCTCCTATACGCCAGTTATTTAATGCAATCAGAGCAGTGCCAGAACTTATTCTCGCTGTGATCCTTATACCGGTCACGGGACTGGGGGCGTGGGCAGGAACTCTAGCGATTGGCATACACTCAATCGGCACTCTCGGTAAATGGGCTTGTGAGTCAATTGAAGATATTGATGAAGGGCCAATAGAGGCAACAAAAGCATGTGGGGGTAAGTGGGTTAGTGGTATGAGATGGGGAGTTCTGCCCCAAGTTATGCCAGTCATAAGTTCTTACTGGTTATTTAGATTTGAAATTAACGTTAGGGCTTCTGCCGTCCTAGGAATGATTGGGGCCGGTGGAGTTGGCTCAGAACTTGTTTCTCAACTCTCATTTAGGAACTTCCCTGCGGCTAGCGCTGTTTTGATAATGACAATGGCGGTGGTCTTGACTATAGATACCATCTCTGCTGCCGTAAGACGCAGAATAATAAAAGGGGCGGAGACCACTGACGAAGATTCACGCACTCTTGAAGCTATTACAGACTTGACTGGAATCAGAAGCTAGTAAATAAATCACCACTTTTAATAATTACTGCTTTAACATTTCAATATGAACGAGGATGTAATTGGTATTGATATTGGTGGCACCTCGGCAAGAGCAATCGTCCTAGATCCCTCTAGTTTCAAAATAAAAAAACAACTAACAGTAACAAGTAGTGACAACGGAAGAGAACTTGTCCATATTATTAAATCTCTTGTTGAAGAATTAGAAAAAAGCACAAATCAATCATTTCCAACACTCGGCTTAGGAATAGCAGGATTGGCCCACAGGTCAGGAATAGTCAAGTACTCTCCCAACCTTCCTAATCTCATTGAATTTCCTATAACTACTGAGATTGAAAATGAACTCGGCATCCCTGTCGTTATAGGGAACGATGCGACTGTAGGAACTATTGCGGAATGGAAAATAGGCGCAGGAAAAGGAAGTGACAATTTTACTTTGGTGACTCTGGGTACTGGAATAGGAACAGGTTTTGTAATAGATGGGCGCCTCATTCTCGGCAACAATGGCTTCGCTGGTGAAGCTGGTCATATGACGATAGATGTCAACGGTCCAGTCCATATAACAGGTCAAAGAGGACCTTGGGAATACTTCGCCTCAGGCAATGCCTTAAATCGCATTGTGCAACAGGAAGCTTCAAAAGGGACCTACCCTTGGGGAGTTAATGAAGCGGGTAACTGGAAAAATGTTACAAGTAAACATTTGGCTTCTGGAATTAAAGATTTAGAGCTGGACTCTTTAAGAATTTTAGATCATTTTTGCCATGAAGTGAGCAAGGGTCTAATCAATCTGGTTTTACTCCTAGATTTAGAAAGAATTGTACTCGGTGGTGGAGTTAGTGAAATCGGAGAACCGCTGAGAAGTGGTGTTGAGAAATGGATAGAAAGAACTCTTATAGGAAGTGGTCACCGTCCGAAGATCGAAGTGAAATTAGCAGAGCTAGGTTCAAATGCTGGAGCTATTGGAGCAGCTCTTTCTACAACTGACTTGCTTTAACCTCGGCCTAACTCCTTATTAAACAGTTCCAGAACCCTACCCCAAGCAATTTCAGCGACCTCAGAGTTATAAGTACCAAGAGGGTTTTCCTCGTTAGCGAAAGCATGACCTGTCTCAGGGTAAATGTTGAAAGTAACGTCCTTACCCAACTCTTTAAGTTTGCTTTCTAATTTAGAAACTAAATCAGGAGGGAAAAAATCATCAACACTAGCAAAATGTCCTTCAATACGAGCCGTCAGATTTGTCCAATCAGGCTCATTGTCTCCTAAGGGGGCTCCATAGAACGGAGCTACAGCAGCAATTCTTTCACCTTCTGATGCAGCTACTAAAAGACTTAGCATCCCTCCCATACAAAACCCGACTACCCCAACGGTTGCCCCATCAACATTAGGGTTTTGCAATAAATAATCGATTGCACCTGACATGTCTCTAGCAGCTCTATCTGGCGGCAAGGTGCTCATGAGTTCCCCAGCCTTATCCATCTCGGAATGTCCGGCCAATTCACCGTGATATAAATCTGGTGCTAATGCTACGAACCCATTTTCCGCAAGTCTGTCACACACAGACTTAATTTGTGGTGCTAACCCCCACCATTCTTGGATAACCATGATGCCCGGACCTGATCCTTCTGGCGTAGCTAGATAACCGCCGGCTGTAGCGTCACCTGCTTCAAAATCAACCATTTCACCAAACATGCTCTACTCCTCTAAAAAATAATCTTTTTTACAAACTCTTTTGAGAAACAATATAAGGAAATGTTGTTGATTGATGTGTCCAGTGAAAAGAGGACGTAACCTTCCATTTGTACCCCGCCCCTGTAGCTCAGCGGATAGAGCATCGGCTTCCGGAGCCGTGTGCGCAGGTTCGATTCCTGCCAGGGGCGCAAAACACAGATGGTCACTAAATCGAATAGACTGTGATTACATCTGAACCCAGAATAAAAAGAGAGTTTTAACCCAAGCGATGTCAAATCAAAAACAGCCACGATGGACTTTCCAATGGAAAGAACTATACGAAGAAGTCATAAATACTGGACTTTGCACCGGTTGTGCAGGGTGTGTTATTTCGTGCCCTCATGATGTAATTGGCTATGAACACGCTCCGGGGGCATACAAACCTTTTCACTTAGAAGAAGAACTAGGAACAGATAACTGTGTGCATGGTGAAAAGGGTTGCACTTCATGCACCCGAGCATGCCCAAGGTTCAGGGATTGGGAAACTGAAGCAGAAATGCACCTTTTTGACCGCCATCGAAAACCAGAGGAACTATCCGGAGTTTACAAAGACGTTCTTCTGACTAGAGCTAGTGATTCAACAGTTCATGAACTTGGTCAAGATGGAGGTCTGGTTTCAGCGATACTCATTTGGTGCCTGGAAAACGGAATCATTGACGGAGCTTTAACCTCTCACCTCGAAAATGACGAAGAAAATGGGAATTCTTGGAAAGCTATTCCTGCTTTAGCCACTGACAAAGAATCTGTTTTAGCTGGAGCTGGGAGTAGATACACCTACTCTGCTAACACGCTTGCTATCACCGAAGCCCGTGAAAAAAATCTCGAGTCATTAGCTCTTGTTGGAATGAGCTGTCAAACTTCTATTGCTCCTGTCATGTGGAACCGCAAGGTAGGCAAAGCTGGCAAACCCATCAAATTAAATATCGGATTGCTTTGTTCGAAGTCATTTGATGATTCAATTTTCGAAGAATTATTTTGGGCAAAATACAGACTTCCAAAAGAAGAGATGACCAAAATGAACATTAAAGGAGTTTTCCAAATTTGGATGAAGAATGGTGACTACCATGAAATTAATCTTAAAGAATGCCATGCTTGGACACGAGAAGGATGCAATCACTGTCCAGACTTCGCAGCCGAACACGCTGACATATCTACAGGAGGTATTGGCAAATACAACGACTGGACATTAACTGTTGTTCGCACAGAGCTCGGCCGTCAAATAATCATGCGAATGCTTGAAGAAGGTGTGATAGAAGGCAGACCGGGAGACAGTGATCCAGATGCAATCGAGCTAATGCATAAGTTGGCTGCTAAAAGTAGATCTAGATGGCCTGATTGGGCAAATTCTTCAGCAAGAGTAGGACTGCCTCAATACCAAGGGTGAATGCCTGACTTTATGAACAAGCCTCGCTTGAGTCGTTCAACCACCCATAATTTTCGGAAATCATTTTAGAGTTTAAATCATCTCTATGTTTACGAATAAAATCATCTAATTCTTTAAACTTTTCAAATGTAACTGCGTCTTTAACTCCGTTAATCACACATTCGCAATAGCTTCTAGCTTTAAATGTTGACATATCAGAATTAGATTCCTGGCAAGCTTCTACAAAATTCCTCACTACAAGACCATCTTGCTCTTCCCAAGTCTCAGGTACACCATCATTAGCGCAGCCAGAAAACAACAAAGCGCAAACAAGTATGCCTGCAAACAAATTCCTATTTAAAAAATTTTTATCCACAGCGTGAGGTTAGCGCAATACAAGCAATATCAATCGCCAGCTATAACTTTGGCTCGTGTAATAACCTTGTCAAACATCGATTCAGTTAATCGGCCTGTAAAAGTGTTCTGCTGGCTTACATGATATGAACATAAAAGTTTCCTATTTGAGTCAATTGCAACTTCTAGACCATGGGAAAACTTTGGCTTGGGGTTTAGTCCGAACTCAACTGCTGCAGACATATAACCAATCTGACCTAAAGCCACAACAACTTTTATGTTCTTTAAATTTGCAATCTCTCTTTCGAAGAAAGGCCGACACTTACTCCTTTCTTTTTGATTTGGTTTATTTGCCGGCGGTACGCACTTAACAGGGGAAGTGATAAATACGTTTTCTAGTTTCAATCCGTCTTTCAAATGAACTGACTCAGGTTGATTTGCTAAACCTGACCGGTGAAGAGCTGAATATAAGAAGTCTCCTGACCTGTCTCCAGTGAAAACCCTTCCAGTTCTGTTGGCTCCATGCGCCCCTGGAGCTAGTCCAACAATAAGTATTCGTGCTTTCGGATCTCCAAAACCTGGTACTGGCAATCCCCAATATTTCTGATCTTTATATGCAGCTCGTTTTTCTTCTGAAACTTTTTCACGCCAAGCAACAAGTCTTGGACAAGCTCTACATGAGATAACTTCCTTCTTTATTGTTTCTAATTCAAGAACGTGATCCACATCTGAAGGGTAGGTTGAACTATTAATGACAGCTACTTTAATTATCTTCGTACGTCACGGAAAAACTCCTACGACGGGAACCAAACTTCCTGGAAGGGCGCCTAACTTACACCTGTCAGATGAAGGAAAATCACAAGCAGAAATGATTGCTAAAGAAATCGAGAAGTCTTCAAGCAGTTTCCTAGGTAAAGGAGTCTCAGCTATTTACGCATCACCAATGGAACGTACACAAGAAACTGCTAGACCAATCGCTAAAGCTCTTAACTTGCGTGTACGTACTCTTAAAGGACTTAATGAATGTGATTTTGGTGACTGGACAGGTCGTAGATTACGTGATCTCTCGAAACTAAAGTCTTGGTCCACCGTACAAAAAAAACCTTCTAGCTTTAGATTTCCCAATGGAGAATCATTCACTGAAATGCAAAATCGCATGCTGAGAACTGTAGACAAAATACGTGAACGGCACCCTGGGGAAACAATTGTATGCGTTTCGCATGCAGACCCTATAAAGGCAATACTTGCTTCTGCCGTTGGGACGCCACTGGACCTATTCCAAAGAATTATGGTCGGACCTTGCTCAGCTTCTGTTGTTCTGTATACGAAAGAAAGACCTTTAGTTTTAACCTTGAATTCGAATGGTAATTTTAATGGATCTTTAAGCTAGTAAAACCACTAACTTATTAGTTATTTCGTTTAACAAAATTGAATATGAAAGGTAATGTCAATAGCGATGGAACGCCCTGAAATAAACTGGGAACATACTGATAGTTTTACTGCAGGTACGGTTGGGCCGCAGGGCAGACGTGTCTTTTTCTTACAAGCTTCTTTTGGAAATCAAGTTATTTCTTTAAAAGTTGAAAAACAGCAAATATCTGGTCTAGCTGATTTTCTAACAAACATGCTAAATGATCTACCACCGGCAGATGAATCTGAAATGTTAAATAACGCTGCTTCAGAAACAGAATTTGTCGATCCGGGAGAACCTGACTGGGTGATCGGCAGTTTGGGTGTTACTTATGAGCAATCAGAAGACCAGCTAATACTTATAGCTGAAGAACTTATTCGGGATGAAAATTCTGAACCTGCGCAAGCTCGACTGCCACTAAGTCGACTCCAAGTCGAACATTTTGTTCAAACAGCACAAGAACTAATTTCTAGCGGTCGTCCACCCTGCCCTTACTGCGGGTCTCCTCTGGAACCGGATGCTGCGGGCTGGTGCCCGTGTTTCAACTAGAAAGAAAACATCTTGAAAGAGGAAGAAAGAACAGAAACTGAACAAAATCCTTTTAAAGAGCGCAAACCTATAAAAAATGAGCTTGCCCTCGAAATACTTAACTTCGGAGAAATTGAGCTAGTCGGTCGAATGCCTTGGGCATCAAATGGAACTTTCTTGGTCAACCTAGAAAAGGATGAGTTAAATATCCAAGGGATATATAAACCTGAGAAAGGTGAACGCCCTCTGTACGATTTTCCCCAAGGTATTTACAAAAGAGAGGTAGCAGCCTTTGAACTTGCAAATTATTTGGGTTGGGGTCTTATACCCCCAACTGTTCTCAGAAACGGACCTTTAGGAATAGGTTCTTTGCAACTTTACATACCTTGTAATTATGAGAAGCACTATTTCACAATCCACAAAGAACCGAAGTTCAAAAGTGATCTAATCCGCCTTGCAACTTTTGACCTTTTAGTCAATAACACTGACAGAAAAGCGGGTCATGTCCTAATAGGAAATGATGGTTTGATTTGGGCTATAGATAACTCTTTGTGCTTTCACGAAGAATTCAAAATCCGAACAGTTATTTGGGATTTCAGCGGAGAAGAACTTCCTAAACAACTTATTTCAGACCTGAATGAAATAGCTGATAAAGGGTTACCAGAAAAATTTTCAGAACTTTTGAATGCAAATGAACTTGAAGCCCTTTTACAAAGAACTAGAGCCCTTATTGCGAATCGCTTCTTACCCCATGACCCATCAGGAAGACAAGTTCCTTGGCCTCTGCTATGAGAACCTGGCCGTTATTGAGCCTCAAGAGCCTCAATTAGTTTCGGTAGAACTTTGTGCACATCACCCACTATTCCAAGATCTGCAATTCCAAAAATTGGTGCTTCCTCATCTTTGTTAATTGCAATGATGTTAGCTGAACCCTTCATGCCAACCAAGTGTTGTGTGGCTCCAGAAATACCACATGCGAGATAGACCGTTGGCTTGACTACTTTTCCAGTCTGTCCAACTTGATATGAATAAGGCACCCAACCCGCATCTACAACAGCACGAGATGCTCCGGGGGCTCCTTTAACCAAACTTGCCAGCTTTTCGATCATTTCGTACTTTTCAGGCTCTCCAAGACCTCGACCTCCAGATACGACAATGTTCGCTTCATCTAAACGTGGTCCAGTACTTTCTTCAACAAATTGATCTTTTACAACTGCAGTTCCGGTATTACCAAGATCCCCTACTTGAAGGGTTGATACTGATGCCGGACCCCCACCTGTAGATTCTGCTACAAAAGATTTTGGTCGCACAACGAAAATATCCAAACCTTCAACTGTAGTTCCTGTAAAAACGTCCTTAGTTCCACCGAATACAGGTTCATGTCCAAGAAGACGATCCCCATCTGGTTTTAAATCAACAACGTTCGTTATAACAGGAGTGTCAAGTTTTGCTGAGAGGCGACCTGCAACATCGCGCCCATCATAAGTCGTCCCACATAATAAAACATCTGGACCTGATCCCTGTGAGCAGGCATCAGCTATAGCAGATGCAATTCTCGGACCGGCAAGCCCATTATCGAGTGACCCTATCGAATGGACCACTGAAGCACCATGGTCACCTAGTTCTGCGGCAACTGAATCTGCATCACCTGCTATTACAACCTCTACAGAGTCTGCTAATTCGCGAGCTTTAGCTAGAAGTTCAAGAGTAATCGAAGCAACAACACCATCGCTTGCTTCACCATGGACCCATATTTTTGCAAATCCCATTCGTATGCCTCCTAAAGAACCTTAAGATCATCAAGGAAAGCCATGATCCGTTCATGAGCTTCGCCTTCATCAACAATTACTTCACCGGCTTCACGGGCTGCCGCATCAGCTATCTCAGTTATCTCTTGACGAGCACCTGCCCAACCAACCGTTGCTGGATCAATTCCTAGAGCTGCAAGATCGAGCTCTTCAACAGGTTTATTCTTCGCTGCCATGATTCCTTTAAATGATGGATAACGAGGTTCTACTACACCAGCAGTAACAGAAATGACGGCTGGAAGAGGACACTCAACCACATCATAACCAGATTCGGTCTGACGCTTAATAGTTGCCTGCTCTCCATCTACTGAAACTTCCTTTCCAAAAGTAACAGATGGAAGACCTAGAATTTCTGCCACCTGCTCTGGAACTGTTCCTGTGTATCCGTCACTTGACTCAGTAGCAGTAAGAATCAAATCAGGATTTGATCGTTTTATAGCTGCCGCTAAAACCTTTGCAGTCGAAAGAGAATCGGAACCAGCAAGTGCTTCATCACTAACCAGAATTGCGCTTTCAGCTCCCATAGCTAATGCCGTCCTTAAGCCTCCAGTTTCTCCTCCTGGAGTCATTGAAACAAGACGAACTTCTCCTGATCCAGCGGCATCAACAAGTTGCAAAGCCATCTCAACTCCATAAGAGTCAGACTCGTCAAGAATTAATTTGGTATCACGCTTTAAAGTTTTCGTATCGGGATTCAACTCACCTGGGTCAGCCGGATCCGGAATCTGTTTAACACAAACAACTACATCCATTTCGTTATTTTGCCCTTTATATGGTCAAACTGGTACATCAAGTGACCAATTTCATGTGATTTTATAAGTTTTTTTAATCTTACAGGAGAAGGAAAAAGACAATTTCAAATAGTTTTACAACACTTAGGCTTCAACACAAATCTTTTAGCAATTCAGAACTACTGTTATTTAAGATGAAAGTTCTCCTAATAGTAAATCCTTTAGCTTCCGCTGTAACTGGAAGAACGAGGGCCGTTATCCAAAAAGCTCTATCAGCTGATCATCGCCTTGAAGTAGCGGTTACCAATCGAAGAGGTCACGCTACGCGAATCGCCCAAAATGCAGCCAAAGATGGAATAGATATTGCAGTGGTCCTCGGCGGAGATGGAACATTAAATGAAGTAGCTAATGGCCTAGTCGACTCAGGAACAGCCATGGCTGCTATTCCCGGTGGCTCTACTAATGTTTTTGCTCGCACTTTAGGCATTCCTGACGACCCAATTGAAGCTACAGGAGCATTATTGGACTCTCTGGAAGCTGGGTCAACACACCGAATAGGCCTTGGTTCAGTTAATGAAAGATACTTCCTTTTTCATGCTGGAATAGGATTCGATGCAGCGGTCGTTGAGCAAGTAGAGAAAAAAGGTGGTGTTTTAAAACGTTTCGCTGGTCATCCCCTCTTCGTTATCGCCGCAGTGGGAACTTGGCTCCGACACTACGATAGAAAGCGTCCCGCTTTTCGAATATCGACACGAAAGGTGAGCGACAAAGAGATCGGTGATCTAGAAAATACAGGAGTCGAAGGGTTATTTTCGGTCTGTTTAAATACCGATCCTTATACGTATCTAGGAACTAGAAAAATTTCCCTAGCTCCAAATGCAAATTTAGATACCCCGTTAGCTTTGGCGACATTTAAGAATCTGACTCTAAAAAGATTACTTCCAGTTGTCTTAGGATCTTTAGGAATAGGAAAATCTACAACCTCGTCAAGTCGTAGCGTAGATTTACGAAGTGATTTAATTGAAGCACAAGCAGTCGCCTATAAACCAGTACCTCTACAAGTAGACGGTGACTTTCTCGGAAATTTCGAAGAGTTTTCATTCCGTTATAAAGCATCCTGTTTGGATGTAGTGATGCCAATAAAGTTGACCGATTTTCAAAATTCTTGATTTAAAACTTCTACCGCTAAACTTGGGAGATTGGTGATTATCCCATCAACGCCCCACTCGCTCAGCTGCAGAATTCTACTTTCATCATCAACAGTCCAAACATTTACATTTAATCCACGAGAGTGCGCTTTCTCTATCAAAGACTTATCAACTAAATCATCCCAAGGGTTAATTGATGAGTGATGATGTGCTTTTACACGATCAAGTATTTGAGTGTCGTCACTTCTTTCAGCGACAAGCCACCCAGTATCTATAAGCGGATCCGTTTCTTTAATCCGATTAATTGCGTTCATATCAAAAGAGGAGACCAATATTTTGTCAGTCGACCTATAAGCCCTTACTAATCCCACCACCGCCTCACAAACAAGATCCACATCATCAAAGTCAGGCTCACCTGGAAGGTGCTTTATTTCAATATTTACCCCCATGCTTTCTGACGCCTCAAAAGCTTCAGCTAAACTTGGAACTCCTTCTGGAAGACGATCTGAATCCACATCCCTAATTAAACTTCCGTCAGCAAGATGGGCGTCATGATGAACTACTAAAACCCCATCTTTTGATCGACGTACATCCAGCTCTATCCAATCAGCACCTTGATCAAAGGCCCCCGAAAAAGCATCTAAAGAATTTTCAGGAAAATCAACTGAGGCTCCTCGATGTGCAATTATCAAAGGGCGTTTCTTAAAGTTCACAAATTTACCATGCCTTATAAATCAATTTTTTCAAAAAGTTTTTCAGATGGTAAACAAATTTGAAATCTCACACCATTACTTCCTTCATTTGAAATGACCTTAAGAGAACCTTCTAACTCCTGTTGAATGAATGTTTTAACTATCGTAAGTCCGAGTCCGACATTCTTTTCAATATCGAAACCGTCAGGGAGTCCAACCCCATTGTCAGAGACTTCAACCATTACAGACTCTTCATTCTTACTTAATAAAACATCAACCTTTCCATCTTCTAATTTCTCCGAAGTTGATCTGAATCCATGATCTAAAGCATTTTGCAACAATTCAGTCACCACAACCGCCAGGGTGGTCGTAACCTCTGAAGGCAACAAGCCTGTATCCCCACTAACTTCTATAGAAATAGGTTTAACCGGTGAACTTAAGCCTTCTTTTACCAGTTCCACGAGGGGTCTCATCACTTCACCAAAAGTAACCTCCCCTTCTTGGCTAACTGCAAGAGTTTCATGCACGACTGCTATCGCCCCTATTCGTCGTACCGATTCGTTTAATGCCATTTGAGCTTCATCAGAATCTAGGCGTCGACCTTGAATCCTAAGTAAGGAAGAAATGGTTTGAAGATTGTTCTTCACCCGATGATGTATCTCACGAATAGTCGCATCCTTTGAGATTAATTGCTGGTCACGGCGACGCAATTCTGTGACATCTCTAACTAATACTGCCGCTCCTGTAGCTTTGCCTGAATGCAGAAGTGGAAAGCAATGGCTCACGACGAAAGTTTTATCTTCTCGCTCAAGCTCATCTGTGACTGAGCTCTTTAGGGAAAAAGCTTCATTAAGAATTTTTGAACTTAAGCCAGTTTCTTCGAAGCGGGATCCAACCACTGGTCGGTGCCAACCAAGTCTATGAAGCAAAGAAACTGCATTCGGAGAAGCGAACTCTATTTGGCCATCGGTATTCACTAGAAGCAACCCATCCCCCAGTCTTGGCATTCGATGCCGGAAACGTGAATCCTCGCCGTATGGGAATTCTCCTCGTTCGAACATCTCTGCGAACCTGTCAAAAATACTTAAATAAGTTCTTTCCATTTCAGATCTAGGAGGTTCTCCAATAGCAGCTTTCTCACTAGCTAAGATTGCTACCGTTTCGCCCTGCCACATAACCGGTATCGTCGTAACACTAATTTCACGATCACTACCTACTGGAACCTTTCCGCTCAATATTTGGCCATCTGCAAAAGTTTCAGACACTAACGGTCGACTTTGTGCTTCAAACTTTTGACCGACTAAATCAGCTCTATACAAGGTTGTTGAAGTAGTGGGACGTACGTGCGCCAACAGAACAAAAGAATCAATCGGTGTCCCTTTAGTTGGCAAATACAGGAGTAAATCAGAAAAGGAAAGGTCTGCCAGTAAACCCCAAGATCTTGTTAAGTCCTGTAGATAAGAAATTAAATCGTCTTCTAAATTGCTGTTTTCCTTAGCTAATTCTTCTAAAGACGCCATTTCAAACAGTCTTTCACGTTGACGTCCTAATTACTCACGGAGATTCAACTAAAGCCAACGGGTCGGCCTGAGTCTTGAATGCCAATCTCTGCATAACCTATTTTGCTACCCGGAATTCCAACTTCGCGACCATTGATATCCGTCAACCAGATAACACCAGTCTCTGTTTTTAGTGCTTCTTCCAGATTTGATTTAAAGCCGCTCAGATCGAAATCGTCTGCCATTTCAAGGTTTATTTCCTTCTGCATATGTGCAATACCAATACGTAAATCCATTTTTTATCCCCTGACTATTAGTTAATTTTAAGTTCTCGGTGGCGCCGCTTAGAAGGTTTTAAATCCTCTTCCACAACTCTTGCTATTTCAGCGAAAATAGATCCTATTTCTGTGGCAGGATCTGCTGCTACTGGGTTTCCGTTATCCGAACCTGCTCTTAGTGTCTGAACTAAAGGTATCTGTCCTAACAAGGGAACACCTAATTTTTCTGCAAGAGCTCCACCACCACCTTCACCAAAAAGTTCATAGCGTTGACCGTCATCACCGGTGAACCAGGACATATTCTCTATCACTCCTTTTACCTCTATTTCGACTTTCTCCGCCATGAAAGCCGCCCGCTGTGCAACTGATTGAGCTGCTATTTGTGGAGTTGTAACAACTAGCATCTCAGAATCAGGTAGAAAACCAGCTAATGAAATCGCAGTATCACCAGTACCAGGCGGTAAATCGATAAGTAGAAAATCAGGTTCGTCCCAAGCAACATCTGTTAGAAACTGATTGAGAGCTTTGTGAAGCATTGGGCCACGCCAGATTACAGGCTGATCTTCTTCTGCAAAAAATCCCATAGAAATTGAGCGCACTCCGTGTGCAGTAGGTGGTATCAGCATGTCGTCAATGACACTTGGTGGTTCAGTAATACCCAACATTCTCGGAATAGAAAAACCCCAAACATCTGCATCAATTACGGCTACATCATTCCCGCGTTTCGAAAGAGCAACTGCCAAATTTGTCGTAACTGAAGACTTTCCAACTCCACCTTTACCCGAAGCAATAAGGAGAACTCGAGTCTTTACGTTTGATTCAAAGAACGATACAGGGGGTGCGCCATGAGACCCTTCTCGTTGTGTTTCTGTTTGGGACTCTTCATTCATTAACAAAAACTCTACTGCTGCTCTATTTTTTTGGATACCTAAACATTTCTTATTCGGTCCACTTTCCAAAAAAAAAGAAAAACATTGCGTTCTGAAAAGACTTTTACCTCTTTATCTAAAGCAAAATTACCCTTCTTTTAGTTATATTTTTCCCAACAAAAGAGTAATGCCAGAGTTTCAGTAGAATAAATGTATGAAGAATGCGTCTCTAGACCACACAGAGTTCGCCTCTATAGTGACTGCGATCACTGGAGCTTTTGGCGATCCCACCAGAAGAGAAATTTACTTACATATACGCGAATGTGAAGAAGGTATTAATGCATCGCAAATCGCAGAGGAATTCAACCTTCACCCCAACGTCGCCAGACACCATTTAGACAAACTTCTTTCAGGCGGCTATCTCGAAGTGTCACTTAAAAAAAGTACCGGATCAACTGCCGGCCGACCTTCGAAGACATACAAGATTTCAAATCCCGATCAACCACTAAATCTTGACGTAAGAAGGGATTCCATTCTTATAAGTCTTCTAGCTCGAACCTTATCTATGCTGCCTTCTGAAGAAGCTGAGAAACTAGCAGAAGAAGTTGGCTCAGAAGTCGGACGTTCCATGGCGGAATCTCTGGGAATAAAAGAAACGCAACGTTCTTTTCGTTCTGCTACAGATGCAATAGTGGATGCGCTTATCTCTCATGGGTTTTCAGCTCGCGCAGAACAATCTGAGAACGGACAGCTAAGAATTCTTTCTGAACATTGTCCTTTCGGTAGCATGCCGATTGAACATCCAGTCATTTGTGCAGTCGACCGAGGGCTTGTTAGAGGGATGTTAAGCGTTTTATATGGTGAAGTTAAGACTGATCTAACTTCTTCGCTGCCGATGGGTAACGAAATTTGCGTTACTGAAGTTTCAATTTAATCGTGTATTTATTTCTTATTTAAATATGCTCCATCAGTTTTTTTCATCATGAAAATCTTTGTGGTTCGTCATGCTTCAACTATTGAACGGTTCACCTGGGACGGTGATGACTCAGAAAGACCTATCGATAAAGAAGGTTCAAGGCAGTCACTAATGATCGCAAAATACTTTCTAAATACCAATATCTCTTCAATTTTTTGCAGTCCAGCTGTGAGGTGCCAGCAAACAATTTGGCCCACTGCTCAACAATCAAATACAAAGATTGAACTATCAAACTCACTTTCAGAAGGCTCGACTAGCCAAACAAATGATTTAGTCGAAAAACTTGTGCAAATAGAAAGTTCAGAGACTGCCTCAGTCTTTTGTAGCCATGGAGACGTAATTAGTGAATTGATAAGATCCTTGACTTTAAACGGAATGAATATACCGAAAAGAAAGGGTTTTGCTAAAGCATCAATTTGGGAATTATCTTTTTTGAATGGGAAAATAGAAAGTGGTTTTTACCACGAGTCTCATTTGAGTTGAACCTCAAAGAAGTCCTTCTAACGTCAGAAGTTCAGTAAGTTCCGAAGGTGGATCGGAAAGCATTTTGAACTGTTCTACATATTTTTCAGAGTTGTCAATTCTTTCAAAGATCTTTGCTTCCACTACCGCTTTATAAGCAATTGCATATGGATCTTGTGGATTAATTTCTAGCGAAATACCCAAAGAAATTAAACTTAGATCTGCCAATTGTGGATCTCCAGAGATAGCCAACAACCAACCACGATGGGCGTAAAGTGAAGAATTTGTTGGGTTATTTTCAGTGCCTGAGTCGAGGAGTTCTAAAGCTAGAAGCAAATCTCCGTTTCGTGCAAGCTCGCTGGAAACACTTTCTCGGAAACGACTAGATGCAATTAAGTCTCCAATGACGGGTGGAGAATTTAAAGAGTCTAAAAATATAAGGTCTTCAGAGGCTTCTAATATTTTTCCTTCTCTGAAATTTACAATTGCTCGAAAGGCTCTGGCATCTGGATACGACGGATCAAATGTTATGGAACTTTCTATGTCAATAAGCGAATCTTCCAATTGTCCACCCAGCCATCGCATCCAACCTCTGTAGGCAAGCGCTTCAGCATTTGAAGGTTGTAGTTCAAGAACTTGATCATAGATTTGCATTGCCTCTTCTCTGGGAGCTACTGATGCCTCAATCAACAGAGTCCTTGGAGACAATCTGATTTCACCTGATATTGCATCTCCCGAATTCCTACTACCTGCAGTTTTAGCTACTAAAAAACCTGACCCGATTGCTACTACACAAACCAACGAGATCCACATCCATTTAGACCGGTTGAGCATAAAAGAAAATTTACTCGTTGAGTTTTTAAGATTTTTCTCGTTACTCTCTTTGCTCATCCATGAAAATAAAATTGTTACTGTTCCAAAAAGAGCCACTACACCGGCTATGACAGGTATCACCCAAACAAGTCCGGTGAGTCCGCCACCACTTGGGTTGTAATCAATATCTTCGCCAAATTTTGAAACCAAAAGATTTCTTATGTCTTCGTCAGATGAGCCTCCATCCACCATCGTGGAAATAGTTGCTCGAATAGTTTTCGCTACCGGGACATCTGATTCAGCTAAAGATTGACCAGCGCAAACCGGGCAAGCAAAGTCGGCAGCGAGACTACTAACTCTTTCAGAATTTGTTAAAGGTGGGCTTTCTGAAACCACTGAGAAAGTCAGAGATAGAACCGCCACACTAAGAAATAAAATCCAAATTAAATGATGCTTCTTAAAAGTCTTCATTCAGATTTTCTTTTCGCTCTTAAAACCAAATTTTCAATTTCGTTTCTTTTAACTCCGCCTACTATTTTCGCTGAAACAAATCCTGCAGGAGAAACAAGATATGACTCTGGGACAGCTACTACTCCCCAGTCGACTGATATACGGGCTGTGTCGCGAGTTAAGACAGGCCAATCTCCACCATTTTTCTCAAAAAATGATTCCACAGAAATAGGATCATCGTCAAAAGCAACGCTCACGACTCTTACACCATTATCTATGGGTTGATTTTCTGAAAAGGACAACAATTCAGGGTGTTCCTCCACGCAAGGAATGCAAGTTGTAGAGAAAAAATTGACTAACAACCATCTTCCTTTTACTTCATCAAGGCTCCAAAAGATACCCTCAGTAGTTTCGCCCGAAATTGGTGGAGCCACTTCTCCCACTAGGTGTGTTCTTACTCTTTCTTCACCTGACTCGCTTGTGGCGAAAATACCCACTAAAAAAATTGTGATAATGGCAACAACTATTGCTGCAGTTTTAGACGGAGTCATTAGCTTCCATTTCTTGAATATTTTCATCACTCGGCATGACAGGCTCTTCAGAAAGAGTTTTTCTCCTCGAGAATAAAGAAAAAATAGTTCCCAAAACCATTACTCCGCCACCAAACCAAATCCACCAAACCAAAGGTTGAATCGTCACTCTAATTACTGTATTTTTTTGTTCACTTTCTTCTGGAACAGCTAATACGGCTAACTGAACATCATCTTTCCAAGTCGAACGTGTAGTTGGGGTTCCAATACTTCTACCTCCAAATGGAAATTGGTTTATTGAAGGTTTAAATAACTCATCATCTATAAAAACTTTCGCAATTATTTTGTTCTTCTCTTTGAGTTCAACACGTTCAATCCCATCGAATTTGAATTCATGACCCCCTAGTGTTGCCTCATCACCAATTTGCTCAAATTTGAACTCTGCCTGTCTTAGGAACGAAGATGAACACGCCAAAGCTACCGCCAGAATAACCACGCCCAAGTGAACTATCATTCCGCCGCCATTTCTCCCAAGTAAACCTCTAAATTTTGCAGTTCTCAACCCAAATAAAATTTGCTTTATTGCACTACCAGCCGCAAAACCCCCAAAACCCAAAGCCAGCGTTGGAACAATCCCTCTACTACCTAATACAACTCCTATAAGCATCGCTATTGATCCACAAACAACTGAGGGCGTAAGGCGTTTTGAAAGAACCTCTAGATCAGTTTTCCCCCAAGATAAAGCTGGCGCTATAGCCATCATAAATAACAAAGCAAATCCAATGGGAGTTGACATTTTCACAAAATAAGGGTTTCCAACGGAAATTCGATCCCCGTTCAAAGCTTCTATAACAAGGGGGAAAACCGTTCCAAGAAAAACTACAAAAGCGAAACATCCAAATAAGAGATTGTTAAGTAAAAATGCTCCGGTTCTAGATAATGGCGAGGTAATCGAACCAGGGCTTCGCAAACTTTCCCCTCTCCAAGCAATCAAACCGACACTTGTGATGACCACTAAAAGGAAGAACCCAAGCAACAGAGGTCCAATACCTGATTCAGTAAAGGAATGTACGGACTCAAGGACACCTGAACGTGTAATAAAGGTGCCAAGGATTGTCAATGAAAAAGTTGCACAAAGGAGAGACAGATTCCATACTCTCAGCATTCCTTTCTTTTCTTGAATCATTACAGAATGTAAAAAGGCCGTAGAAGTAAGCCAAGGTAAAAAAGAGGCATTCTCAACTGGATCCCAGGCCCAGTAGCCGCCCCATCCCAAAATCTCGTAGGACCACCAAGAACCGAGTATTATTCCAAGTGACAGGCAGCCCCATGCAATAAGAGTCCACTTTCTGGTCTGCAATAGCCAACCTTCTCCAACTCTTCCGGTTATCAAAGCGGCAATAGCAAAAGAGAAAGGAACTGTCATACCGACATATCCCAGATACAAAATTGGGGGGTGAAAGGCCATCAAAATATGGTTTTGTAAAAGCGGATTAGGGCCTGGCCCATCAAAGCCTGGCCAAGGATCAAACTCTCCAAATGGGTATGCAGGCCCCATCAACAATAGAAAAAAGAAAACACAGACTATGGAGATAACGGTCACTGCCCATGCCACAAGGGGATCTCCAAGACGGCTCTTGAACCTCCAAACCACTAAACCTAAATAACCCACAAGTATCAGAACCCATAGCAATATTGATCCTTCAAGTGCTGACCAAAGAGTTGCAACATTAAACAAAGCGGGTGTTCTGGTACTCCCGTGTTGCGCCACATAAGCAACCGTGAAGTCACGTGTTATTAAAGCTCTTTCCATTACAGCTACTTGACCCACAGCCGCAAAGAACATAATTAATACCGGTATTTGAACCCGCGACAACAAATCTGATCTTTTAGTAATCAGTCCATAAATCTGATTAACAACAGCCAGTAAAGAAGCGGCTAAACCCAGAGCCACAAATACGGTTCCCAATTCTGTATTCATAATTCTTTATTAGCCAGCTGATCAATAGGTAGACATAGCATGCTATTGACTACTGCAAGATTCTAATTCGGCACGATCTGAGCGGTAATCATTATCATGCTTAACCACCATGCTGTCAGTTTCTATATACCATCCATCGTTCGGTGAATATAAAAGTTTTTCAATACTTGGAGGTTTAACTTCTCGCCAAACTCCTTGCAAAACTACCGGAACTCCTGGATTGAACAATTCTGCCGGGTCACCTTCGTGAACTACATCAGCATAAATATCCCCTGTGCATAATGTGAAAACAAGAACTTGGCGACCCGACAAAGTGGTTTCGATAATTCCAGGTTGTGGCGTCCCAATTACGCGAAAGCGCCTGTCTTCAAGTTCGACCCTTTTTTCTACTGCTTCGTCAACCGGGTAAAAAAACAACGACGCATTTCCTAATGTCCTAAATAAAACAATAACGACTATGACCAAAAGTAATACTCCTGCGAATTTTGCCAATAGACCAGAGTTTTTCTTTTCAATTCGGTCTTGTCTGGGTGTTAGCTCTTCCAAAGATTTCACCCGTTATTTTGTTTTGGTGAGCTAATCCAACGAGCATGTTCGGATGGAACTCGCTTTGACAATTGAGCTCCTCTTTTAAGTAGGCGAAATGCGTAAAGCAAAACTATGAAAGAAGACAAACCCCAACCTGCAAGCAAATAACCTAAATGTGTCATACCATTAATCCTCGTTATCTATCTGTCTACGCTCTTCGATCGCAGTTTTTATTCCCTGTTCAAACTCAGCATGCTCCAACCATGCGACTCTAAATCGATGCAAAATTAACCAAGACATTACAAGCAATGCCACTAAAATCCCCAACATTAAAGTGAAAAGAGTTAAGTCCTCAATTTTAAGCTCTGACAATGTTGACTTCTGATGAAGTGTTCTATTTTCCCACCACTCTACTGATCTATTTATAAGGGGAATATCCAAAACTGCAATAAGCGCGACTATGGCTGCAGGACGTGCTGCACGTTGTGGGCTCACGAAAGCTCCGCGTAATGCCAAATATCCGAGGAATAGAAGAAAAAGAATAAGGGTGCTCATCACTCGCACATCCCCCCATTCCCACCATGTATTCCAAACAGGTCTACCCCAAATAGATCCGGTTATAAGAACTAAAGCGCATGCAAGAGTGCCGACTTCTCCAGCAGCATGAGCCATCGAGTCCCACCAGAATGTACGTTTTACTAAATATCCAGCACTTGCTATTGCACAAACCACAAAAGCCAAATACGTAACTGCTATCAAAGGCACATGAAGATAGAGAAGTCGAACCGCATCAAACTGTCCAAACTCTTCACCTGTCTCGGGATGAAATCTAATATCTGGATCTGTTACGAAAAAAGCTAAAAGTACTAGAACTATAAATCCAACGAGCGAAGTCAGTCCTAAAATTTTTGATCCTTTTGATGCTGTTGTAGTCGAACTTGTCATCTTTCCATTCCCAATATTGTTAGTTGTCTGCCAAGAGATGGTTTGCTGCTGCCCCAACAGTGGTGAGAATAACTGTCAGACCTGCTACAAAAGCAAACCAATTCCAACCATTTATAGCAGCAACGCCTAAGGCATCGTCAAAAGCTCTAGTTGCGCCTATAAGAACAGGCAGGAGTAACGGCAAAAGAAGAATAGGTAGAAGGGTTTCACGAACCCCCAAACCTGAAGCTAAAAATCCAAAAATCGTACCTAAGGCTGACACTGCTATACACGCGAACAAACCAGTCGAAACTAGCAACCAAAAATCTTCTACTTCTGATCTGTACAACAAAATTATTCCTACGCCTAAAAAAATTTCAAGAATCAACAATTGTATTGCTATTGCACATGTCTTACCCAAAAATATAGCGAGTGGATCAACCCCTGACAGATTTAGCCCAACCAGTGCCTCATCATCTCTCTCTATGGTCATAGACCGAGAAATCGCCATTAGTGCACAAAGTAAAACAGAAATCCAAAATAGACCTGAAGCAAAATTTCTCAGAGATTGTTGATCTGCGTCTAGGGCAATACCGAACAAAACAAGAATTATCAAAGCAAAAGGAGCTACCTGATTAATGAGAACCCTTGAACGTAATTCAATCTTCAAATCTTTGCTCGTTATAAGTCCGATGTCAGCAAAAAGTCTTTTCATCTATTTTCCTCACGGCCTGCATCTACCACTGCACCTCCAGAAAGAGTCACAATTCGTGTCGAAAGGTTTGCAACACGCTCAAAATCATGAGAAGCAACAATGGCTGTGGCTCCAGCTCCTACTGACTCTTCAATAAGGTCATCTACAATCTGCCGTCCATCCTGATCAAGCCCTGCATGCGGTTCATCCATAAGCCATAAGTCTGGTCTACGTACTATGAAAGCTGCTAAGGATGTTCTTCTTTTTTGACCGACAGACAAAGAACGAACTTTCTGGTTTTGCAATTTATTACCCAGTTCCATTCTCTCAAGAGCCCACACAACACGACTATCAATTTCTGATTTTTCAACTCCTGCAATCTGAGTCCAAAAAGTAATATTCTCTAGCACTGTGAGGTCTCTATATAGTCCTGAACTGTGTGAAAGCAGTCCAACTCTTTTCCTTATTTCAGTTCTTTCTGAGGAGAGGTCATGTCCCAATATCGAACCTGCTCCATCTTTTGGTTGTATGAGTCCTGCACATAAGTGCAACAAAGTGGTTTTTCCCGCCCCATTAGGTCCTTTTACAAAAACTATTTCACCAGCATTTACAGTAAGATCAACCCCTGTTAAAGCTGGAAAACCTTCTAATAAAGCAACTAAACCATCAAGTTTTACAACAGACACGAGCCCACGGTACCGTCAGATCGACTCAGCACCCCTAACCTTGTCTTGTGTTTAAATTAATGCCTTTTTCTAAGAAAAAAATAGAAGTGTTGGCTTTACTTTTTACTTCGACTTTTCTTCTTATAGGTTGTTCAAAAACTGCTGAAAACTCTAGTGAACCTGCCCCAATAAACAGTACGACTAGCGCTGTTGAAGTGAAACCAACAGTGACTACGCAATCCACCCCTGACTGGATCGGAGAGGTTGTTAATGTACACAATCTTGCCGCTGGTGACTGTTTTAATCATTATTCTTGGACTAACGATGAACGCCTAGTAGAGATCGATACAAAAGTCTCTTGTGAAGGTCCTCACCAACACGAGATATTCTCCAGAATTGAGCATCCTGCAGGACCTGGTGCTCCATGGCCTGGAGATCAAGAAATGCAAGCTTTTGCGACCTCAGTTTGTTATGACGAATTTCTAGACTTCGTTGAAGAAATCTATGAATTGTCAAAATTTAAACTAGGTTTTCTGACTCCAAATCGAACAAACTTTGAAGATTCAAAAGCTAGATTTAGAGGGATCCATTGTTATGTATACGTACAAGGTGAAGAACTTATAGGCACTGCACGCGGTTCTAAGGAGTAGAGATGCTTTCAAATGACTCAGAGTCCCTAGCAATGCGTCGCGAACGAGCTTCCTTAATAGCTAATACTGGAAGAAGAATCGGGTATTCAATTTTTTTTCTGTCTTTGATCATTTTCGTTATTGGATTTACTGTCGAATTCAATAATCTAGTTGCCAAAACTTTGACTGTTCTTTTAATAGTTGGATCCATAGTTCTAGCTCCATCAATTTTGCTCCACTACGCAGTCAGAGGAGCAGAACGCGAAGAAAAAGAGCAAAGTTAACTTTCTTCCAATTGAACTGGAGAAATATCAATTGGTTCCTCAGGGAGGTCTCCAGCAATAATTGGCGTTATGTGTTCTCTTAGCAAGGTCGGTAATACTGGTTCTTCTGATTGGAGCAATTCACCAAGCTCCCACCATCTCGCTCCTATAAAGGCAGCCGCTTCCAAAGCTTCTAAATGTTGGGGGCGGTATTCTCCCCCATCACACCATGCAACATGAATTTTCTCATAACTGTCGAAGAAATAACCACCGAAAGTGAATTGAACATGCTGAGTCCAAATGACTGGCCCCATCTTAATTGAATCAATGCCTGTTTCTTCGTACAATTCACGCTCTGCCGCTACGGAACTATCTTCCCCTCTGCCTATACCTCCACCTGGAATTTCCCACCATGGTTCTTTAAATGGATCGATCGGATCTTCAGCGTTTACTAGGAAAATTCTCTCTTTTTTATCGAGAAGAACAACTCGGGCCGCATTACGTTTGAGAAACAAAGTTACCTACTATTTTATTAGCACACTGGGAACAACGCCCTTGTATGTCTAAGGTGTGCCCTTCGACCGACAACCCCTTCTTCATAAGTTCTGCCTCTAATCGAAGTATTTCTTTTTCAAAATGTTCAGGAACTTCAAAATCCTCTATCTCACCACAATCTAAACAAACAAAATGATGATGGTGTCCAATTATTGAGTCATCCAATTCAAAACGATTATGATCTTTCCCTGATGCTAAACATTTTAAAACACCAGCATCTACAAGTTCAGTTGAATTTCTGTAAACAGAACTCTGCGCCAGATCATTATCTGAATTGAAAGCCAAAACTTCATCAAGTGTTAAAGGCCTACCAGCACTAGCCAAAACTTCTACTATTGCCTTTCTAGATCTGCTGTATCTCATTCCAGCTGCCCTTAATCTGCGGGCAGCCAAAAGATGTAGATCGTCACTTGTATTATTTTCTATTGCCACATCAAGAGTTTACGTGAACATTCTTTAGCAATAATAAATAAAACTTCAAAATTTCAATTTAACGCGCTACGGTCATGTCTATGAAAATTGATGGCGGCCTAGGAGCCGCATTTCCAACCTCGCTGGAAGGTGGATTCCAGCCAATAATTGACTCAGCTAAACAACTTGAGGCCAAGGGTTACTCAGGTGCTTGGACAGCAGAAACAAGTCACGACCCATTTTTTCCTCATATGATCGCTGCGGAACACACTGAAAAAATAGAATTAGGGACCTCAATTGCTGTGGCTTTTGCCCGTAACCCAATGATCTTAGCCAATATTGGTTACGACCTTCAAAACTACAGTAAGGGTCGATTTATTCTTGGACTTGGCACTCAAATAAAACCGCACATAACTAAACGATTTTCAATGGAATGGTCAAAACCAGCAGCAAGAATGCGGGAAATGGTCGCTGCGATCAGAGCAATCTGGGACTCTTGGCAAGATGGTTCAAGGTTAGATTTTAGAGGTGACTTTTATACACATACTTTGATGTCACCTTTTTTCAATCCAGGTCCAAGTAACTACGGAAGTCCAAAGATTTTTATTTCTGCCGTCGGACCCCTTATGTCAGAAGTCGCTGGAGAGGTTTGTGATGGAATCATTTGTCATGCCTTCAGCACCGAACGCTACTTAAAAGAAGTGACTATTCCAGCAGTGCAACGTGGTTTAGATAAATCAGGTCGTAGTTTAGATTCCTTCGAAATCGTAGGGCCTGGTTTTGTTGTGACTGGAAACGACGAAAAGTCAATCGAAAACTCTGCTACAGCCATCAGACAACAGATAGCTTTCTATGCTTCTACACCGGCTTATCGTCCAGTTCTAGATCTGCATGGATGGGGCGATGCTCAAGGTGAACTCAACAGAATGTCGAAAGAAGGAGCATGGCAAGAAATGGGGACGGTAATAGATGACGAAATGTTGGAGACTTTCGCTGTCGTGGGAGAACCTGAGACAATAGCCCCTGGTGTGCTTGAAAGATATGGGAATGTTGTTGACAGAATGGCTTTCTATAGTCTCGGTTCAAACAGCGATTCTTCTATGTGGGATCAAATAGCATCTGACCTTTCTGCCGGTTGAAGTCAAATATTCATTATTTAATCAACTGACTAGTACCTCATGAAGAGGTAGTTTGGATACATGGCAGAAGAAAAGCAAATTCCCGAATTTGAATACACAGATCTTCTCCCTCTTTTAAACGACCCTTACGCAGAAACCGAATTTAACCATTTAGGTAATTCAGGAGTTTCCGAAGTAGAAGGGCCAGACGGTAGAAAGTTCCTTAAAGTCGAACAAGAAGCTTTAAGGCTGATCACCTCAACAGCCATGCGCGACATAGCACATTTATTTCGTCCGGGTCATTTATCTCAACTAGCTGAAATTCTGGAAGATCCAGAAGCTTCGGAAAACGATCGTTTCGTTGCGTTGGAACTACTCCATAATGCCAATATTTCCGCTGGAGGGGTCCTTCCGTCATGCCAAGATACCGGAACTGCTCTAATCATCGCTAAGAAAGGTCAACAAGTTCTAACTGATATAGATGACAAAGAAGCCATTTCGAGAGGTGTCCATGATACCTACACAACTTCTAACCTTCGCTATTCACAAATGGCACCTCTGGATATGTTCACTGAAAAAAATACTGGAACAAATCTGCCTGCGCAGATTGAAATTGAAGCTGTTCCAGGTGATTCATACAAGTTTCTATTTATGGCTAAGGGTGGGGGTTCGGCCAACAAAAGTTTTCTATTTCAAGAGACCAGAGCCCTTCTTGAACCTGATCGTTTAATTAGTTTTCTAGATGAAAAACTAAGAACTCTAGGGACTGCGGCCTGCCCCCCGTATCATCTCTCTGTTGTAATCGGCGGAACATCTGCAGAATTCAATCTGAAAGTAGCCAAATATGCTTCTGCGCGTTATTTGGATCATTTACCTACAGAAGGAAGCGAAAACGGCCATGGATTTCGTGACCTTGAGTGGGAAGGAAGAATTTTAGACTTAACTAGAGAATTTGGTATAGGTGCTCAATTTGGTGGTAAATACTTTTGCCATGATGTGAGAGTGATTCGACTCCCCCGCCATGCAGCTTCTAATCCTGTAGGTGTGGCAGTTTCATGTTCTGCAGACAGACAAGCTTTGGGGAAAATAACTTCTGAAGGAATCTTTTTAGAAAAACTCGAAGAGGATCCCGCTCGTTTTCTGCCTGAAACACTTGAGGACGAGCTGTCTGGTGAAGTCATTTCTCTCGATCTGAATAGGCCCATGGACGAAATAAGGTCTGAATTAAGCAAGTATCCGGTTAAGACCCGTCTAGCTTTGACTGGAACTTTGGTGGTGGCTAGGGATGTGGCTCATGCAGCTATTTCTAAACGCATTGATTCGGGCGAGCCTATGCCTCAGTATCTTATTAATCATCCTGTCTACTATGCGGGCCCTGCGAAAACTCCAGAAGGATATGCTTCAGGTTCCTTTGGTCCAACAACTGCAGGGCGAATGGATACCTATGTAGAAAAATTCCAATCTGCAGGAGCGAGCTTGATAATGCTTGCCAAAGGTAACCGTTCGCAGCAAGTATCTGATTCTTGTTCTACTTATGGCGGTTTTTACCTTGGTTCCATAGGAGGTCCTGCAGCCCGCTTAGCAACTGAGTCAATTCGCAAAGTAGAAGTTATTGACTACCCGGAACTGGGAATGGAAGCAGTGTGGAAAATAGAAGTTGAAAACTTTCCTGCTTTTATTGTCATGGACGATAAAGGCGGCGACTTCTTTTCAGAAGTTTCTACACCAGTAAACCTCAGCTAGGCATGCTTGAATACCAAGAACTCAATGCTGAACCAATCTCGTCGGGTGAATCTTCTTGTATGAAGTGGTTACCTGCGACAGTGGTTTCTGTTTGATTTTTCCATTGGCGGCAAAATTCTCTTTGTTTACCTTGCAGTATCGCTCCTGGTTCTGCGTTAATAAATAGTTTTGGAAATGCTGACTCTGCCATAAATTTCGCATAATTAGTGACTATTTCTGTAACGTCTTCTGGAAATCCTTCTATTGGGATTTCACGTGGCCATGTAAGTGTAGGTCTGCGTGATTCACCAGGTTCAGAAAAAGGACGACGATACTCGTTCATCTCTTCTTCTTCTAAGTCTCTTAATATGGCTGCAGGTAATACACCTTCAACAAATAAGTTTTTCTCGAGAACCATGTCTTCTCCGGACTCTGAACGGAAACCTTGGAAAATGCCACGTGCATTTTCTGGCCAGTCGTCCCATGATTCAATAGGTTTCACAATTGCCTCCATATAGCAAACTCCCTTAACCGAATCGGGATTTTGCATAGCCCAGTCAAAACCTAAAGCTGAACCCCAGTCATGGATAACTAAAGTCACATTCGACTCAACTCCAATTTGTTTCAATAGTTCAAACAAGTATTTTCGTTGTTCCACATACTTATATGAATTTGGACCGGAATCATCGAGCTTGTCTGAGTCTCCTTGACCTATTAAATCAGGCGCTATACACCTACCCATCTGAGAAACATGGGGGATGATATTCCGCCATAAATAAGACGAAGTAGGGTTCCCATGTAAAAAAACAATCGGGTCCCCCTCACCGATTTCTAGATAAGACATTTCTTTACCAAAAATATCCGCCGTTTTCTTCTCAGCACCAGTCATATTGTTCTCCTGAAATATTTCAACTTGGGCATAACGCGTTATTGCTTTAAATACTAATCATTTGGGTAAAGGAACTACTATTGGTCCATCTTTGTCATCGATTACTTTTACTCGAGCACCGTAATGCGAAGAAACTAGTGCTTCTGTAAGTACTTCTTCTGCGGAACCTTCTGCGACAATTTTTCCTTCTACAAGCATTGCAAGATGTTCGCTGTATCTACCAGCAAGAGTTAGATCATGCATAGTGGAAAGAACAGTCAAATTTCTTTCTAATCTAAGTTGATTTATAAGTTCTAAGGTTTCTTGTTGATGTCCCATGTCTAATGCTGTTGTAGGTTCGTCCAATAAAAGAACAGGAGAAGTCTGGGCTAGCGCCCGCGCAACTACAACACGCTGTTTTTCTCCACCTGATAGGGTGCCTACGAATCTGTCTGATATGTGTGAGGCATCTAATGATTTAAGTGCTAAAAGTGCAGTTTCTATATCGTTTTCGCCTTCAGGTTCAAAAAAACCTAGGTGGGAAATCCTCCCTAAAAGCACATAATCCAAAACTCTCATACCCAAAGGAATTGTCGGCTTTTGCGACACGACAGCAACGAATTTTGCTAATTCTCTATGTCTCAAATATTGGACGTTTTTATCAATTATCTTTATATCACCTGAAAATTCGACAATTCCACCGGCAGCTCTTATCAAAGTGCTTTTACCAGCACCATTTGGACCAACAATAGTTGTCCAACCACCAACCTCTACTTCAAGATCAATCCCTTTCAAGATTTCATGCCCTCCAAGAGCTACAGAAACATTTCTGCAGTCAATCGCCTTCATGAGGTCTTCCAAGCTGTTCTGAGAACTACGACAAAAAAAGGCGCACCAAGGAAAGCTGTAACAACTCCAATAGGTATTTCAGCAGGTTGAAGAACTAACCGCGCAACTAAATCAGCAATCACCAAAAATGCTCCGCCGAAAAAGATTGTTAAAGGAATAATTACCTTATAACTGCTTCCGAAAATCAAACGAACAGTATGTGGAACAATTACTCCGACGAATCCGATAAGTCCACTCACTGCGACTGAAGCAGCTGTTCCGAGTGAAGCAGCAATTACCATAATTAAACGCATCCGCCTAACATCCAGACCCAAAGAGCCAGCTTCTTCATCACCTACAGTTAATGCATCCAAGCGTCTTCGGGCTAAAAAAATCACCGTAATGCAAATAAGAGTGTAGGGAGCTAACAGAGTTACTTCATCCCAACCAGCTGTTCTGAGTTGACCTAAAACAAAGAAATAAACCTGACGTATTGTTTCTGACTCTCTTTGCTGAATAAACGTTTGAACTGCCGTAAAAAAGCTAGCTACTGCAACTCCGGCTAGAACAAGGCTAGTCACTTGATCCAAGCTGCCGCGACCACTACCTACTGTGTATGTTAAAGCTACTGCAACCAGAGCTCCTGCAAATGCAGCTAAGGGGACTGGATCTAAAAAGCCTAAACCATCACCTATACCTGAAACTATTGCAAGTGTGGCTCCAAATCCCGCACCTGCTGCTACACCTAGAAGGTACGGGTCTGCCAGCGGATTACGAAAAACCCCTTGATAAGCGCCACCTGCTGTTGCGAGCATCGAGCCGACTAGAAGACCCAAAACTACTCTAGGAAGACGAATCTCAAACAAGATTGCTTGTTGTCTTGAACTTAGTCCTGAATCAAAATCAATTAGGGGCAACTTATTCAAGAGTTCTTGAAAAACTTCCTTTATACCAAGTTCTGCAGGACCAAAGACTAAACCAGCAAAAGCTGTAATCACTACGGCCAACACCGCTAAACATAACTGTGACTTTTTTAGAGAAACAGGTTTTACTGCACAATCGTTTTCATTGGCAGGAGTCGACAACTTAGTTCACTAACCTAAGATTTTTTCGATTGCAGAACGAACAGATTGCAGAAAATCGACCACTCGTGGCCCCCAACGTCCAGAAGTATCTGTATCAACAGGGATCACTCTGCCTTTCTCAACAGCAGTCAGGGATCCCCATCCTGGTCTAGCGGCAACAGTTTCAGCAGATTCACCCCAATCAGCGTCACCTAAAAAGATCAGATCGGGATCTGCATCAATTATGAACTCTGCAGACAACTGAGGCCATCCGAAACCACCTTCGATTGCCGGGTCAGCAATATTTGACAAACCAAGAAGTGAATAAAGTCTGCCTAGAAATGTCTTCGAAGTTGGTGAATAGAAAGTGTTATCAATCTCATGGTAATAAGAAAGTCCTTCCCCTACTTTTTTGGAAGCTATTTCTTTGAGGTCTGATTTTATATTTTCAACTAATTCGCTGGCTTCAGACTCGCGTCCGGTTAAAACACCTAACTCATTTATTTGTGCATATGTATCTTCCATCGATGAAGCTGCGGGTTGAAGTAAAGTCTCAACTCCTAATGCTTCGAGACCAGACACCAAGTCACCTGGATCGTAAGATGCAACCACCAAGTCAGGTTGATATTCAGCAATAGACTCGATGTTCGGTGTATAACCAGAAAGAGAGGTCATAGGCGCTGTATCGGGATAATTTGACTGATCGTCGACAGCAACAACTTGATTATTTGCTTCTAATGCGAAAAGTATTTCGGTAGCTGTAGGGGAAAGCGAAATGATTCTCTCCGCTGTTTCGGCTGGAGAAGAGCCACCCGAAATAGGGACTTGTCCAGTGGAGCTATCAGAACTACAAGAAAGACTTACAGCAGTAAGCGCCAGTAAAAGTGGTAATAAATAATTTCTTAACTTCATTTTCCTCCTCCCTTAAAGTACGGCGGGAGAAGAAAAAATCTTTCCTTAACCGCTCCTCCTCGGGAACTCATGGTTATTTGTATTCTTAAATTCCTACTCTTAGGTCTGACTTACCTCAATGAGGAACACAGTTGCGGGACAGTGACGGATTCCAACCGTCTTCTTTTCGTAGGAACCACCAGATTAGCGTGAAAAATTACTTTCTTAAAGTTTTTTAGTAATGCAATGCATCCAAAGCCGCAGAAGTGAACTCCGGTTTACTTATTAAAAGTCCGGGAACGACTGGTCGTTCTTTGTTATATGTTAAGACAGAACCATCTACTCCTCTAACATCCAGCCCAGCAGATGCAGCCACCGCAGCCGGAGCGCATGCATCCCATTCGTATAAGCCTGAAGGGTGCACATAGATATCGGCAGTTCCACTTACAACAGCCATAGCCTTGACTCCCGCTGAACCAACTGAACGAACCACTCCCCCTATAGATGCTGCAACTGCCTCAGCGTCCCCCCACTGGGAACGACTAGTTATCACCACAGGAGGATCATTTACAGCGTCTTGCTTTGTCGGAATTTGAAGAGTTCCGTAAAGAGTTCCTATAGCCGGCAAATTAACTGCTCCGGCCAAAGGTTGACCTCCTGAAACTAAAGCAATATGTACCGCCCATTCAATGCTTCCTACACGTCCGAAATCTTGTGTCCCATCAAGAGGGTCGACAATCCATACTCTCTCAGCTTCTAAACGACCTTTATCATCTCGCCCTTCTTCTGACAGCAAAAAATCTTCTGGACGCAACTCGCTAAGGCGTTTGCTGATATGAAGGTGTGCTTCGCGGTCTGCCATTACCTGCAGTTGATATCCCGAAACTCCTTCATTAAAGCCTTTTTCTCGGAGCTCTAAAAGCAACTCTCCAGCTTCTCGTGCTAAAAGACCTGCTATTTCATGGTCGTTCATAACTGCCTGACCTTAGTCGCAAAAAAGAGAGAAACACATCTTTAGGGTTTTAAGCGCTACCTTTGTTAGAAGCCATCTAGAAAATTTTATTGAAAGGTTCAGTAATGACATTTGGAAGAATTACAGGTTGGGGTATAGATCTTCCTGAAAGAATCCTTACAAATGATGAACTGTCAAAAATGGTTGATACTTCCGATGAGTGGATTAGAGAGAGAAGTGGAATTTCAACCCGACATATTGATGGAAAAGTAAGTGAAATGTCCACTAATGCAGGTAAAGCAGCGTTAGAAAAAGCTGGAGTCAAACCTGAGGAAATAGATCTATTCATACTTGCAACCACAACGGCCGACAAGGTAGTGCCAGCCACATCTTCGATTGTGCAAAATAATCTAGGTCTATCATGCGGTGCTTTCGATCTAAACGCTGCATGCTCTGGTTTTGTTTACGGGCTCGTTACTGCAATGCAATTTGCTGATAGCGGAATGCAAAAAATTCTACTTATTGGAAGTGACTCTCTTAGCACATTCACAGACTGGGAAGATAGGACAACTTGTGTTCTTTTCGGTGACGGAGCAGGAGCAGTTGTGATCGAAAGAACTTCGGACCAGCCATGTTTTCTAGGATGGGACCTTATGGCTGATGGTTCTGCCGCTGATCTTCTCTACTGCGAACATGGCGGTAAAATTATTATGCACGGACAAGAAGTTTTTCGACGCGCTGTTATAGCTATGGAAAATGCTGCTAATACAGCTATGGAGAAAGCTGGAGTAACAAGTGATGAGATTTCACTTGTTATTCCGCATCAAGCAAATGTCCGTATTATCGACACTGCGATGAAGCGTCTAGGTATTGCAAAAGAAAAAGCGGCTTTAGTAATGGACAGAACTGGAAATACATCTGCAGCTTCTATTCCGTTGGCTCTCATAGATTCAATAGACTCTGGTCGAGTTGAACAAGACGACTTGCTACTTCTAGTCGGATTTGGAGCAGGAATGACCTCAGCCGCCGCGGTTCTCAGATGGAATTCCGCCGCTAATTAGCTCTCCTGTTACTTCTATTGCTTTCTAGGATGTAGTCTCACTCATGTGCTGACCGCTTCTGGATTAACTAAATCTTTTGGACCTAGAACTCTCTTCACAAACGTTTCTCTTCAGCTTGGACCTGGCCGCCGCATTGCACTGATTGGTAGTAATGGAACTGGAAAAACGACCTTATTGGAGATACTTGCTGGCCTTCAAGAAACTGATGCAGGAGAGATCCATAAGCAACAAGAAATGAAAATTGGTTACCTTCCTCAGGAACTTAAAGCGAGCAAAGGTAAAAATGTTTTAGAAGAAGTTCTCTCAGGTTCAGCAGACACTAACCAATTGGCTACTCAGTTAAAAAGATTGAGCTCAGAACTCGAAAAAGCAAGCGGCGAGAACAAATCAGAACTTATTTCCGAATTCGGAGAAGCACAATCAAGATTTGAGCAAATTGGTGGCTACTCAATCGAAGCTGAAGCACACCGTCTTCTGTCCGGATTGGGTTTTAGAACTCATGACCATAGTCGTGATATAGGCGAGCTCTCTGGAGGTTGGCAGATGCGAGTTGCACTGGCGCGACTCTTATTGTCAAAACCGGATCTTTTAATTCTTGATGAACCAACCAATCATTTGGACGTTGACAGTGTTACATGGTTAGAAACTTATTTAGGTAAATGGAATAACGGGTTACTGTTCGTAAGTCATGATCGTGACTTTATAGATGGGATAGCAAATCGAGTAATTGAAATATCAGCAGGTCGGGCCACTGAATACACCGGAAGTTTCGGAGAATTTGTAGTAGCCAGAGAAGAACGTATCGAATATCAAAAAACTTTGGCCGCCCAACAGGCTAAAGAAGTAGCTGGTACAGAAAAATTTATTGAACGCTTTCGATATAAAGCTTCAAAAGCAAAACAGGTGCAAAGCCGAGTGAAAGCTTTAGAAAAACTTGAGAAAATAGAAATCGAAAACGAAGAAACTGCTAGAACCAAGTTCAATTTCCCTGAGCCACGGCGCTCCTCTCGGATTGTTGTTGAATTCGAAGAAGTTCAAGCAGGTTATGAAAATCAGATGATCTTAGAGGATCTTTCATTCACCATTGAAAGAGGTAGAAATATAGCTGTAATCGGCCCTAATGGCGCTGGTAAAACTACTCTAGTCAAGCTGATCACCGGAGAACTTAAACAAACTCATGGAAATATTTTTCGTGGAAAAAATGTTGACATGTCATGGTTTGATCAGCTGCAGGCAGAAATACTCGATCCTAAAAAAACTGTCTTGGAGGAACTACGAACTGTTCCTCAAGCCGAAGAACACGCTAGAAATCTACGTACCTATCTTGCATCTTTTGGCTTTAGAGGTGATTCAGTTGACTCACTTATTTCAGACCTGTCAGGTGGAGAGCAAACACGTTTAGCTCTCGCTAAAGCTCTTTGCGTGCCTGTAAATCTACTCATTCTTGATGAACCAACTAACCATCTTGACTTACCTAGTTGCGATGTACTTGAGGAAGCTATAAGCGCTTATCCGGGAACTGTGATACTGATTACGCACGATCGACATCTCATAAGGTCGGTAGCTGATGATCTAATCGAAGTACGCGAATCGAAAGCCACATTGCATACTGGTGTGCCTGATCGAATAATTAACCCGTCATTTAATGAGACAAAACCAAATACCACCATTAAAAAAATCAAAACAGATAAGAAACAATCAAAGAAAACTGATGGAGGTATACGTGAGTTGAAGCGTGAGCTCACAAGAGTCGAGAAAAAATGGGAAAAAGCAGAGGCCTCTCTGCTCACAGCAAAAGAAAAACTTAATGACCCTGATCTCTTCAAAAATCCAGAAGAAGCTGAATCTCTAGTAGAGGAATATGAGACTGCGAAGGATAATGCTTCTGAACTTATGCGCCTGTGGGAGTCGCTTGAAGAAAAAGTAAGGGTTCAGGAAAAGATCGAAGATTAAAACAATTGATCTCTTTGGTTGAGTTTTAACCTCAACTACCAATGATGTAGATACGGTCTTGAGTGTGAAAATACTGGTTACTAATGATGATGGAATCGATTCAGTAGGACTTCACGTCTTAGCTCGTTCCATGCTCGATCTTGGAGAGGTAACTATTGCCGCCCCTGATCAAGAGTATTCAGGTGCTGGAGCAGCGATAGGTGCACTTCATATTTCCAGACCAGAAGTTCATCAGGTAACTATTGACAAAATTGAAAAATCTTGGGCTATTAGTGGACCGCCTGCTCTTTGTGTCATGTATGCAACACGAGGGGTTTTAGAAGACTCCTTTGATCTCGTGGTTTCTGGTATTAATCCTGGTAGCAACGTTGGAAATTCCGTTTATCACTCTGGAACGCTCGGTGCCGCTTTTACTGCTAGAAATGCCGGAATAACAGGTGTCGCTGTAAGCCAAGCGGTTACTGGCTGGGGAATTGAAGGTCAAGGAATCGAAGAGGTTCTTAAAAATCAGATTTGGGAGACTGCTGCCGAAGTTGCAAAAATAGCTGTCAGTTCAATTATTTCCCAACCCCCAAAAAAACCATCGGTGTTAAATATCAACGTCCCGAATAAACCATTGGCTGAGCTAAAAGGTTGGCGCTATACAGAGGTAGCAAAACGTTCGACTCGTTCGATGACTGAAGCTAAATTGGAGCCTAAACCGGGACACGAAAACTCATACAGAGTTCAAATGTCTTGGGGAGACGCTGAAATTCAACCGGTCGAAACCGATGTTGGCGCTGTTATGAATGACTACGCAAGTTTGACTTGGATCAATTCGCTTGAGGCGACTGAACCTAGTGAATCAGAAATGGTTGACAAATCTCTTAACGACTTCTTCAACCAAGAGAGCATCTGACACGTTTTAAATCTTTTTGACCACGAATAATTTCTAGATAGTTATTAAACCGCCATTTGGTGAAATCCACTGACCTGTAATAAAAGAACTGTCATCGCAGGATAAATATAGAATTGTTGAAGCGATCTCTTCAGCTTGACCCATGCGACCAAGAGGGCTCATCATTATTAAGGGGGCCAGCAATGCCTCGTCTAAGTCTTCAGTCATAGGTGTTTCAACCACTCCCGGTGCCACTGCATTTATGCGAATCCCCAATCCTCCTAGTTCGCGCGACGAAGCTCGGGTAAAACCTAAAATTGCCCCTTTTGCCGACGCATAATGCACCGGCCCCCATCCTGCTAAACCTGCAATACTGGAAAGATTAACTATGGAACTCCCAGCACTCATTAATGGCATGGCCGCTTGTGTGCAAATAAAGGTTCCTCCCATATGAACCTCAAGCATCCTCATGAAGGAGTCATGCGTAATGCTGCCCAAACCATCAGGGCCACCTGAAACGCCAGCGTTGTTTACTAAAACATCGAGCTTTTGAAATCTCTCTTCAATCTCTGAAAAGACACTTTTCATATCCTGCTCATTAGAGACATCGCCACCCATCGCAAAATGCCCAGCACCTTTAAGACTTGCTGAAACTTCTTCCGCAGACGCTTCGTTAAAGTCTTGGACCACAACCTGAGCCCCTTCATCAGCAAACCTTTCAGCTGTAGCTTTACCTATACCTGAACCTGCTCCAGTTATCAGTGCAACCTTTTTTTCTAATTTGCCCATTTAAATCCCCACTCGCCGGCTATACCTAGTTGATACACTTTCTACTGCATTGGTTTCAACTAATGCTTCCCACCATAGATGGATATAAGAGGTTTTGCAGATGAACATTGTTGTAATACACCAAAGTCGTTCTGGTAATACAAAAAAAGCTGCAGAACTTATCGGAGGAGCAGTCACTTCGTTGGGGAATAAGGTCACCGTCCGATCAACTGAAAATCTTGATTATAAAGAGTTAGCAAATGCTGATCTTATTTTTGTTGGAACTTGGGTAGATGGTTTAATCCTCTTTGGTCACCGTCCCGGCGATATTGGAAAACTTAACCTCATTCCTCCTCTTTGGGGTAAAAACGTAATCGCTTTCATGACCCACGCTGCAAATCCCGGAAAGGCAGCATCAAAATTTGCAAGCTTTTTGGAAGCCAAAGGTGCAAAAGTAATCTCCTCGCGTTCCATCAATAAACGTAAACTTGAATTAGAAATTCGTCCATTCGTAGAAGACGTATTAGCTAAATTTAATTAGGACTACCTATTACTTAGCAACTTTGACGAGTTGAGGTTGTCAGTTACAAAAATTATCAAAGCTGACCAAATGATGATGAATCCAACTAGTTGCATCATGTCAAAAGGTTCGTCATAAACCAAAACTCCGAGAAGAAACTGGGCGGTAGGAGCTAGAAACTGTAATAGTCCAATAACGCTCAACGGAACTTCCTTGACAGCATTTGCGAATAATAAAAGTGGCGCTGCTGTAAAACATCCACTGGCAACTAAAAGTATTACTTCAAGAGAGTTTGTTCCACCTAGAGTTTGGCTGCCATTAAATGTGCAAACTAACAAGTAAACAAACGCTGGCAAAAGCATTACAAGCATCTCAGATGTCAACCCATTGATTGGAGTCTGTTCAGTTAATTTCTTTGAAAGCCCATATAGACCAAAAGTGCCTGCAAGCAGCAAAGAGACCCATGGCAATGAACCAACTGAAATCGTTAACCATATAACTCCAATTGCAGCCAAAGACACCGCTACCCACTGCCTTCGCCGAAGTGACTCGCCTAAGAAAACAACTCCCAAGAAGACACTTACTAAAGGATTGATGAAATAACCTAAACTCCCTTCGACTACTCGATCTACATTCATTGCCCAAACCCAAACAAGCCAGTTTGTGCCGATCAATAAGGATGAAATGATCACAATTACCCTTGATCTGTTACTTGAGTTTTGTTCTTTAAACCTTGGCCATGAGCGTCTTAATGTTTGGACTATCGCCATGACTACAAAAGTCCAAAACATGCGGTGAGCTAATGAGTACATTGCTGGAATTTCTGACAGGCCTTTCCAAAAAACTGGAGAAATACCCCAGACTGTATATGCGCCTACGGCTTGTATCAGACCTTTGTTCATCTATCCGATTCCCGTTAATTGCCTAGTTGGTCGACTTACCACCATCGCTAGTGTTCCTATCACTAATACAATTCCCAATAGTTGCACCAAACCAGGTTTTTCCTCTAGTAGCCACCATGCGTAAAGGGGCACAACTGCAACAGCTAGAAGATTTATAAGCCCCATTAAGACAAGTGAAACATGACCGTGTGCAAAATTCTGCAAGAGATGACCAGTTCCTGGAATCAAGGAAATTATCAAAACAGGGAACCATTCCTCGCCACTAGGTGGCGCTAACCCTTCACCTATTGTTAGTGCAGCGATGGAGACAGGAATCAAAGCGAAAATAGTTAACCACAATTGATAAGGGACAGAATCGATTTCTGTTCTTGCTTTTTTGCTCACCACAAAGTACAAACAAAATAAAAGCATCCCAAAAAAGGCTAAAACATCACCTGAAATACTTGTGACTCCCTCTTCCCTACCGGTTTGGATGGTCAATGCTGTACCCACAAGACTTAAAAACGACCAGTAGTAAATCGAACGAGAAGGTCTTTCGTTGAAGAATCTAGTAGCGATAAATAAAAAAATTATCGGTTGAAGAGAACCAATAACCATTGCGTTCAAAACACTGGTCTCACGCACAGAAGAGAAAAATAAAATTAATTGAACACCGAAAACAAGTCCTCCCATAAGAGAGAACCTCACTTCTTTGAAAGAAAGTTTCCGCTTTGTGAAAACGTAAAGATTAAAGTAAAAAAAACTTGCTACTAAAAGTCTCCAGAAAATAAGTCTGAAAATTTCCATTTCTGAAAGTTTTATTACGCTAGGCGCAAGAGCCATCAGAGTTATAGCGACAACTGAACTCACCCGCCCTAGAAGGACTTTATTTGATGTTAAATTAATTTTCATGAATGAAGATGATTTCGATTTACTTTAGTTTTAGTTGTCTACAAGAGCCTGAGCAGCATCTTGTGCAGCTTGAAGTTCCAAGGTTAGCCGTTGCGTCCAGCTGCTTAACGAACTACGTTTTGAGTTTTTATCTGGAGCTGGTATCGGGGAACCTACACAAATTCTGACCTTATAGGGTTTGGGTATCCTGCTACCTGAACCCATAGCTTTTTCAGTCCCAGCAATACCTATAGGCACAACTGGAACTCCACTTTTTGCAGCTAAATATGCAGTCCCGTCAAAAAGTTCACCAATTTGATTACCTTCCTGACGTGTCCCTTCAGGAAAAACAAGGAGTGTTGCACCACTCTCTAAAAGGGTTTTTGCAATTTTTACTGATTCTCGGTCGGCACTTCCTCTCCTTATAGGAAATGCACCTAAGGCGGAAAGGTACCAGGCAAATGGACGCAATTTAAAAAGACTCTCTTTTGCCAATGCTCTCATTCTTCTTTTATGAAGCGGTGCTAACAAAATTGAATCAAGATTGGAACGATGAACTGGAGCCATTATTAAAGCATCCTTTCCATAAAGATGCTCCTTGCCTGAGACTCCAACACGCAGATAAGACCAAAGAAAAACACGAAGAAAAAACCGCGTCATTGCATAAACGACTGAAGCTGCTTTACTAGCCGCTACTTTTTGGGAACGAAGCTGCAATTCTTCATTCATAATCATTTCTTAACCTCAACCTAGCCATCCGCCAAATAAAATTAGTTACTTCAAAACCAATGCAAATTCCTGACAATCCGAATCTGCAACTCAGACCATTCTAATTGCTAGAAGCCGAGCGATCGTCACTTTAATTCTCCTAGTATGTAACGGACGACAAATCGATAAAAATATGACAAAAAAACTACTTTTAACAACAGTTACTCTTATCGGCATAGCTCTTCTCGCTGGGTGGTGGTTTCTTCTTCGTGACGATGCACCTCCACCTCCAGACTTGGAATCTGCTATACAAATAGCCTCCGCCACACAAGCAACTTCTTCAACTACAACGACTTTGCCGACCTTCACAACTCCCTTTGAAGGAGAGTCCTTTGATTCGGTGATTGAACTCTGCAATCTTGCTTCCAACTCACTTCAATGCGAAGAAGAATGCTTTACTAACGAAACCACGTTAGAAGAATGTGTAGCTGAAGCAGAAGAAATAGCAGCTGTCCAAACCAGCATACAAATGCCAACCCCCCCAGAATCAACCGTTGCAACAACTACAACTCTTGCACTGGATTCGACTGAAGTAACTGACATTACGGGGACATGGATAGTTGATACAACAATTGGATCTTTTGGTATTGATGAGTCAACAAGTTCTTTCGTTGGTTTTCGGATACAAGAAGAACTTGCAAGAGGTATCGGAGAAGTTACAGCAGTAGGAAGAACTCCTAATGTAGACGGCACGCTTAACTTCATTGAAGGCTCTCTTGTAAAAGCAGAGATAACAGCTGATTTAAGAGAACTCAGAACTGACAGATCAATGAGAGATTCAAAAGTTCAGAGTGCTCTTAATACCAATAGCCATCCAAACGCAGTATTTGCACTTGATAAAGAGATATCTATAAACAATGAACAAATGACTGAATCAAACGTTTCCGGTTCTCTGACAGTGAACGGACTAACTAATCAGGTCGAAGTTGAATTACAGGCACAATTAGTCGGCGAAATTATGACGGTCGTTGGAAAATTTGAGATCGCTTTAAGCGACTACCAAGTTGAAGCTCCATCAGCTTCAATTGTGGTGTCCGTTGAAGATGAAGCAATCGTTGAATTCCAACTATTTTTTGTGGAAGCTACTTCAACAAATTCAACTGCTGCTGTTGCTACAACTACCACTATGGATCCTTTGACAATAGAAAATGTCGAACAATTAAACGATTACATTGCTAAAGCCGCAACCTTCACTCAAAGCGGAGCTGATTGGCTACTACCAGACAATCTAGAACCATCCGCTGGAGGTGCACCAGGATTTACGAGATACGTATTTAGACAAACATCTGCGGGTGTAGTGCCAACTCTGCTTGAAGGGCCAATAGGAACTCAATCGAGATGTCAACAAGAATCCCTTCCTTGCTCGTATCTCGATTTACAAGAACTACTTGCTTCAAATTCTCCAATACCTGAAACTATGGGGCTTTCATCAGGTGAACTGAATGAACTGGTATCTGAACTAAATCAACTTAACGAATTCCTAGAAGATCATAAAGATGTAAACAAAGCATGTGCAAATGGTTACATATCTGATCAAATTCAAACTCCGAATATGGGTTCTCACTTTTACCGTGTTGATCTTTTTGCCGATGGTTTCGACCCAGGAAACCCAGAGATTCTTCTTTACGCACTTGCTGACAAAACTGTTCCTGAAGGAGCAATCGGAAGGTGTGATAATGGAGTTTGGGACGGAGAACCGATGATTCTAGTAGGTAGTGCTTTTATGCTTACTCCCGATATTTCACAAAATTCTGAAACTAGCAACGACGTATACAAACACCCAGAAGGTTTTACCGGTGATCTCGACAACTGGCATGTTCACCTAAATCTATGTCGACGCAACTCTCAAGGACGAGACACATTCGTTTCTGAAGAAGAATGCGAGTCGACAGGTGGTCAATTCCACAAAGCATTGGGTTGGATGATGCATGCTTGGGTGGATCCTGAACATGATAATCAGCTAGGTGTTTTCTCCATGTGGAACCCAACTATCGCTCCTTTCGGCGATACCCGTTCTGTAGAAGAACGGTCCTTAGTGCAAGGTGAAAATTTTCCCGAAGGTGCGAAACAATCGCTGGTAACAAATTTTGCCTTTGAAGATGAAATCGAAGTTGAAGCAGGACAGAGTGTCTATTTCAACAACAGCGACTCTGTGCCTCATACAATCAGCGCCGGTACTCCAGATGCGCCTGAATTGCAAGAGTTTGACTCCGGGGTTCTAAACCCAGGTGACAATTTCCAGATAGATACATCAAAACCTGGAAGCTACCCTCTCTTCTGTGCTCTACACCCAGACATGACTGCTCTTTTAATAGTCAACTAGCTCTTAATACGAATACTTCCTGAACTAACCGCCAAGCTTTCCAGTATTAATTTCATTTATTGCCTCAGCATCACCGCTTAACTTAACTTCGCTGTTATCACGCCTACCAAAAAGAAACAATGCAAGCTCACTAGGTTTACCCTCTAATACAACTGGCTTACCACCACCACCCAAGTGGATCGTTTCTCCGGAACTATTTAAAAGTTTTATATCAACACCTTTAAGGCCCCTAACTAAAAGCTTGGAGAACCGCTCCTGTTTCGCCCACAAAGCATCTTCGAGATCGTTGATATCAGTGCGAGGTGTAAACCCTGACACTCCTCTCCGAACATCTTCGTGATGAACGAAGAACTCAAAAAGATTCATCGCCTCATCAAACCTCTTTAAATAAAAAGGAGGCCCTGAACGCACCTTGTCTACCAATTCTTCAAATGGTTTTTTTCGAGCTAATTGTTTAGTCGCTTTAGCAAGCTTTTTCGCTAAATAACCAGGCACTACCAGACCGAATGATTTCAAAGAATTCTCACGAAGCACTAAATGAGCTGCTAGGTCAGCTGCATTCCAACCTTCACATAACGTCGGGTGATCAGGTCCGACTGATTCAAATAAATCACAAAGTTCTTGTCGTTCAATCTGAGCATAATTTTTATTCATCAGGCGACACCACACTGTCTGGAACCCAAGCACCATGAAAACCATCGGGGACTCTCTGTGGAAGATGGATTCGAGCGATGGGTTTTTCTTTAATATTAGTGGCATCCAATATCACTAATTCTGCTGGTGAACCCTTACGATCATTCACACAAACCAAAACCCATCCGTCTTCTTCGCTTGTGGACCCTTCACGTGGCACAAATATTGGTTCTCCTCCGAATCGGCCTTCGCCATGATCATGAAAAATTACTTCTCCGGTTTCCATATCAGTTCTATATGTGGGTCCAAGATCAAAACCAAGAGCGGTGTAGGCATAACGATGTCTACGACCTACAACTCTTGGATCATGAGCTGGGAACTCATGCGCCATATCACTGACAATTTCTTCACTTACAGTTCGAGTCTCAGGGTTAACAGTCCATCTTGCAAGTTGAGAAGGAGTGTCACCTGCTGGGCCTTGAAGGTCTTTTTGGAAAATACGCTCATACCTGCAAAGGTCAATAATAATTTTATTTTCATGTTCATCTTCGTGAACTTCAAAAGCATTGACAGGATGGAAAACATAACACAAAGGGGCCTCGCACCAGACAATATCGGATGCTTGCCCATCGCGAGGCAATAAACCGATCCTTGACTGACGATCATTTTGCCACGCTAATGGAAACGGATTACCTGCTATAGCTAGATCTAAATCAACACAAACCGGTAAATCATAGATAATCACATAATTTTCAGTAAGTGACATGTCATGAACCATCGGCATGCCCTCAATTGGAATATCGGTAACTTTTTTTACCCGATTATCCTCCCCTATCACCACATGCTGCAAGCGATCAAGAATGTTTGGATACGCGTAACAGACAGCATGTAATTCATTCTTGATCGGATCTAACTTCGTGTGGGCACTAAACGCCCCGGGTAACGTGCCGTCAAAATTGTCATACCCTACAGTTTCTAAATTGTATGTCATTGCAACAGGAGTAGTTCCTGCCTCTACTAATGCGAAGGTAGTGCCGCCGTGTCCAATCACTGAAGTGTTAGGTGAGAATCCAGAGTCCCCAAAGCTGCTTCCTGCTGGTGGTTCTTCCTGAAGCTTTTCAGCTAAGTCTCTACCTCTGACCCAACGATTTCGGTACCATTCAGCTTTACCTTCTCGTAGTCGAACACCGTGAATCATTCCATCACCTAGAAACCAGTGATAAGCCTCTGAGTCCACAGAACCAAAAGGGTTGGGTCCATTACGTAACCATCTTCCTTCAAGTTGTTTGGGAATTTCTCCTGTGACTTCTAAATCAAATGCTGTGACTTCATTATCAACTGGTGCTTTACTGTCTTCCAGATAGATACTCATTAACTCCCCCCCTCCTTTAACATTTACTTGTTCTTTAACTAGTAAGTCTTTCTTTCAATTCTCGTTTCAAAAACTTACCATTCGCATTCCTAGGTAATGCTTCATCTACAAACCAAATGTGTTCTGGAACCTTAAAAGAAGCTATTAGAGAACTAACGTGATCTTTCAGTTCCTGAGCTGAACATGTAGTTTCAGGGAGTAAATAAATTGCAACCCCAACAGTTTCTCCGAGGCGTTCATCAGGAACTGCAAAAACCGCAGCTTCTGCAATGGAAGGGTGCTTATAAATAGCTGCCTCTACCTCAGCTGAGTAAACATTCTCTCCACCTCTGAGAACCATGTCTTTAGCTCTATCTACAAGAAAGAGAAAACCATCTTCGTCGAAGTAAGCAATGTCTCCGGTGTGAAACCAGCCTTCAGTAAGAACTTCTCTATTAGCTTCTGGTCTGTTCAGATAACCACGAAAGACATTTCCTCCCTTTACCCAAAGCTCACCCTCTTCGCCGACAGGTAGGTCTTCACCGTTTGCATTAACTATTCGGGATTCCATTACTGGACAAGGTGAACCTGCTGATTCTGGTTTAGCTATAAAGAAATGTGCAGCGTTAACCGTTATTACACCATTCACTTCGGTCAATCCGTAACCTGTACTTGGCCTACCTTCAAGCCTTTCTTCAATTTTCTGAACTAAATCAGGTTGAACTGCAGCCCCACCCCCTCCAAGACTGTCAAGACTACTTGTGTCTCTCTTTGAGAAATCTGGACTATTTACAAGTTCTCGCGCCATCGTCGGCACACCTGTAAATGTTGTAGGTCTTTCTCTTTCGATAATCTCCAAAGCTTGTTCAGGATTCCACCTATGCATCAGGACAAGCTTCCCACCCGCCGCAGTGACAGGATGCATGCAACAGTTACATCCTGTTACATGGAAAAGAGGAACTGCTAATACGGAACCCGGATTGCTTTCACCAACTTTCTTATTAGAACCTGTTGGTGGTTCACCTGCTTCTACAGCTTTCTGCTCAGCTAATTTTGACATTGTTGACCAAAATGCCAAATTTAAAAGATTCGAAACAGCCCCTCTATGAGTTAGAACTGCTCCCTTTGGATGACCAGTCGTTCCAGACGTATAAAAAACACAGACGTCATCATCAGGTTCGATCGAAACTCCAGCAATATTTGGAAGTTCTTCGCCAATAGAGATTGCATCCTCCCAGAGAATAGAGTCTTCGGGTAGGTCGCCTAATGTTCTAACTGCTACAACATGAACATCACCTTCTCCTCGAAGAGTGCCTAAGTGAGGGATAATTCTTTCCATTCTTTCTTGGTCACAGACGACCACTTTGGGGTCACAGTCATCTACGGCAAATTCAATCTCTGGACCTGTCCACCATGCATTCATCCCTACTGCTACGGCTCCCAATGAAGCGATTGCCCAGTAGGTTAAAACCCATTCAGGGTAATTTCGCATCAGTATTGCAACTCTGTCACCATGTCTAATACCCAAATTATGAAGATAAGAAGCGAAGCTATTTACTTTTAAGTGAGCTTCTTGATAAGAAATTCTCTCATCACCATAGATCAGATAATCTTTCGCTCCGTGAGCAGCAGACATACTCCAAATGTCAACAAGATTCGAGGGAGCGGAATCGTAGACTCTGGTCAGATTATTCCTGATTTCAATATTAGACCAAGAGAATGGAGCTCCCTTTGCTGTCAATTCCTCCCATGCCTCTTTATAATGTCTGTCCACATTTCCTCCAATAGGCTGCCTACGGTATCCTTACACTTACCGTGGTTGGTTGAGACATAATAGAAGCCACTGCTAAGAAAACATAAACCAAAAGGAAATTAAAATGGAAGAAATTGCTTTTGACGACATAGACGCCCTGAACGCCACCGCAGGCGAAGAATGGAGTGACTGGGGTCCAGAATTCGAATTAAGTCAAGAAAAAATAAATGCTTTTGCTGACCTAACTGGAGACCACCAATGGATCCATATTGACGAAGAAAAAGCAGCAGCTGGACCATTCGGTACAACTATTGCACATGGATTCTTCACACTCAGCTTGGTGCCAGTTCTTAGTTTGATGCTCGAAGGCTCTTCAGGGTTACGTTTAAAAGGTTTTCAAAATGTGATCAACTACGGAGGCGACCGTCTTCGTTTTCTCGCACCTGTACCAGCAGGTTCCACTGTTCATGCGCGAACGCGCACGAAAGAGGCTAAAGCACACAAAGCAGGAACTTTGCTTTCTACTGAAGTGGCTATACACGTAAAAGGCAGCGAAACTCCTTCAGTTCTTTATGAAAGTTTGAGTCTATTTCAAGGCTAAAAATTTTTATCTAGTTGTTTTTGATAGTCATACCGCCGTCAACCATTAGCAAGTGTCCAGTTATATAACTTGATGCGGGTAGAGCAAGGCTCAAAATCGCATGTGCAACCTCTTCAGGTTCTGCATATCTTCGAACTGGAACTCTTCGTCGTGCAAATTTTTGTTTAGCTTCTTCTGGTATTTCATCTGTCATACCCGTCCTTATAGGACCTGGCCCCACTGCGTTAACTGTTATCCCGCTTTCTCCTAGCTCTACTGCTAGGGCTCGTGTAAGTCCGACAACTCCATGTTTGGCAGCGGTATAAATTGATGCTGCTGCTGAACCTCCAACTCCTTCGGTTGAAGAAATATTTATGATTCGTGGGGCGACAGAATTATTCAAATACGGTAAAGATTCTCTTATAAGACGCATATGCGAGCTGAGAAGAACATCAATTCCACTCTGCCACTGATCTTCCATCAAAGGATCGTTGATAGCCACTGGCATAGAAACACCGGCATTGTTAACAAGGACATCAATAACTTCGTTGTTTTCGGAATCCCAGCGAGACACTTCTTCGATAACGGTTTTTATTTTTGTTACATCGGTGACATCAAGCTCCCATCCTCTGGCTTTCCCACCGCTCTGGCTGATTTCTTCAACGACACTTTCGACGCTTTGTGGATCAATATCAGTTACGGCCACAGATGAACCGTGGTCAGCAAACAAATGTGCTGTAGCACGCCCTATGCCTGAACCCGCTCCCGTGATTAACACAACATGGCCCTCCACGGATCTACTAAGCGAACTAAGCGCCATGGTTTATCTCAATCAGATTGTTGCTGAGCACCAATTGCTCCTTTTTCACGAAGATCATCAATGGTCTGCTCATCTAATCCAAGTTCAGCCAATATTTCATCAGTGTGCTCCCCAACTGTTGGAGCTTTAGTCGGGTCGGGAGGAAGTTCTCCGTCAATGTAAACAGGTAAGGGCAACTGATCAGCCCCGATTTCATCTTGAGGAATGAAAGGCATCCTCTGCAAGAACTGTGGGTCCTCAGTAACTGTTTCATGGTCATTAACTGGTGCTATGGGAACATTTTTTTCTTGTCCAAAGCTCAACCAGTCAACACTGGTTCGTGTTTTAAAGATTTCTCTTAGCTGTTCTTGAAGTTCAACGTTGTTACGGGCGTGGTCAGCGTATTGAGAGCCTGGCCAACGTTCGAATAAATCCATTCTGTTTATACCTTCACAAAAATTTTGCCAGAATGCTTTTTCTGAAGCCATAAACAAAACATGCCCATCTACGGTTTCGTAAATTTGATACCTCACACCTTCCCACATGCCAGCCAAACCAGGGGCTCTTCTTTCATAATCATCAGCAGGATTACCTGTCACTTCTTCTTCTGGTCTCAAATAAGCCCGGTATGTCTCAATCCTGTACCAGTCCATATACGCAGCTGCATCTGACTGAGCTACTTCAATTTGCCTTCCTTGACCTGTTTCTCTGGCATTAATAACAGCGGCAAGTATCCCTAGTGCTGCGAGCATAGGACCCGCATTTATTCCGATGTTGGGCATTGAAGGGATTCTTTTGAAACCATCTTCATCAACTACTGGTTCTATCAAACCAGCCCAGGTGTCATAGGCGATTCCGTGACTTGGAAGGTCCCTGTATGGGCCTGTCGCTCCATAGCCTGAGATTGTACAGAAAACTATCTTTGGATTGATCTCCAACAATTCGTCAAAACCAAATCCGAGACGTTCCAAAGTTCCAGGGCGCATAGCTTCAACAACAACATCCGCATCCTCCAACAAGCTTCTATAAACCCCAGCCCCATCTTCATCTTTAAGATTTATTGCAATGCTTCTCTTACCTCTGTGCGTATGTAAGTGAAGTAGAGAATTTCCTTCAATTATCGGCCAAGTCATCTGACGTATGTAATCACCTGAAGGTGATTCAACTTTTATTACTTCTGCTCCTAAATCGGATAGAAATGTTCCTACTAGTCCAGGTCCAAGAAGTGAGTTCTCTACTACTCTCAGACCTTTTAATAAATCATTACTACCCATATGTAAAGTCTCTCTGATGTTTCTTAAATCGACAAGCTATAAGCACATCTAATTATCTAAATCTGTAAAAAACAAACTTTTTTTAAAGTCGCGGGTTCAAATGTTTTCGGTTACGGTGCGATAATTAGATTTGACTTGGAGGTGTCAATTGTCCCCTATCGTTATTCTCGCTGGTGTAAGAACTCCCATAGGTCGTCTGCAAGGCGGACTTAAATCAATTTCAGCTACTGATCTCGGAGCCACTTCGATCAAGGCTGCTTGTAAAAAGGCTGGAATTGAACCCTCTCAAATTGATTTCTCCTATCTGGGAAATGTGATCTCAGCTGGAATTGGACAAGTTCCCGCTCGTCGTGCTGCTGTCGATGCAGGGGTCCCAATGACATCACCTTCGACTCTACTTAATAGAGCCTGTCTCTCTGGTATGCATGCAATTCATTTAGCAACACAAATGATACGCCTCCAAGAAGCTGAAATTGTTCTCGCAGGTGGAATGGAATCAATGACTAACTCTCCATATATGCTCCCCGGAGCAAGGTCAGGTTTACGATTAGGAGATAGTGAACTTATTGATTCGATGATGTTCGATGGCCTTACTTGCACGATTGAGAATTGTTCCATGGGTGAAGCAACTGATCGCTTTACTGAAGAGCTCGGAATTTCCCGCCATGACCAAGATGCTTTTGCCGCGCAGTCACATCAACGTGCTGCGAAAGCACAAAAAGATGGTGTTCTGAACGAAGAAATTTGTGCTGTTGAGATTCCTCAAAGAAACGGAGACATCATAACCGTTATAGATGATGAGGGGATTCGTCAGGATGCCGATCTTGAATCCATGGCCCGTCTTTCTCCCGCTTTTACAAAAAATGGCACGATCACTGCTGGTAATGCATCACAAATTTCAGATGGTGCTGCTGCGGTAATAGTAACAACAATGGATAAAGCGAATGAACTAGGGGTGGAACCTGTTGCGGAAATATTGGCTCATGGTCAGGTTGCAGGACCAGATACAAGCCTTCTTCACCAGCCAAGCAATGCTATTAATGCTGCATTGGACTCAGCTGGTATGGAGGTAAGTGATTTGGATCTGTTTGAAATAAACGAAGCTTTTGCTGCTGTTGCTCTGGCTTCCATGAATGCTCTTGGAGTAAGTGAAGAAATTGTAAATGTGAACGGTGGAGCTATAGCTCTTGGTCATCCAATCGGCATGTCAGGAACTCGAGTTACACTAACCCTTATTCATGAACTGCAGCGCAGAGGTGGAGGTTTAGGAGCAGCAAGTCTTTGCGGTGGCGGTGGTCAAGGCGAAGCACTGATTCTGAAAGTTTGAAAATGAACGAAAACACTACATTTGATAATCCAATTGCAAGTACAAAATATGGTGACGTTGCGGGACGTTTCAGAAATAATGTTGAACTGTTCGCTGGAATACCATATGCATCTCCTCCAGTCGGAGATTTAAGATTTGCCGCCCCTGTCCCTCCGAAAAATTGGGAAGGTGTTAGAGATGCCAAACGTTTCAGCCCTGCTTCACCTCAATTGCCTGGTGAAGGTCTAACTGATCGATTCCCTGTCCGTTGGGACGAAGATTGTCTATATCTAAATGTCGTTACACCTGAATCAGATGATAAGAAACGACCAGTTTATGTTTGGATACATGGAGGCGCTTATAGAAGAGGTCAAGGTGGGGTTGCATGGTATGACGGAACTTCTTTTGCCTCTCGTGGTGATGTTGTAGTTGTAACAATCAACTACCGATTGGGCGCTTTCGGTTTCACAGAACTAGGTGAACGTTTTGGAGAGAAATTTTCTTCTTCAGGGTTAAATGGGCTGCTTGATCAAATTGCTGCTCTTCAGTGGATTCAAGAAAATATTGCCTCATTTGGCGGGGATCCTGATCAAGTAACCGTTGGTGGCGAATCAGCAGGTGCTTTTAGTGTTGCCAATCTTCTTGCGTCGCCATTAGCTAAAGGTTTGTTTCATCGTGCCATCGCTCAGAGCGGAGCTGCTTTCCACATACATGAACCACAAGCTGGAGCGGACATAGCTTCTGAATTATTAGAAGCGCTGGGGAATCCAACTTCGGAAGAGATCTTAGATATACCGGCAATTGAAATTCTTGAAGCGCAAGAAGCCCTTATTGAAAAATGGGGTTTCGCAGCTAGAGGAGTTCAACCCTTCTACCCTGTCTGGGGGCACGAAGCTTTACCTGAGACTCCTATAGATCTCATCGCTAAAGGATCCTCAAGTGATATCCCACTTCTTATCGGCACCAATGAAGATGAAATGTCTTTGTATGGTTTCACCGACCTTGATGAGGAAACACTTTTCCGGTACGTAGAAAAGATCGTTGACAACCCTAAAGAGATAATTGACGCATACCGGAAAAGAATTGGTGATGATTCCGGTTGGTTGGCGTGCGCTATTGGGAGCGATTGGGTTTTCAGGATTCCTGCCATTCGTTTAGCCGAAACAAGAGAAAACCATGATGGGAATACCTGGATGTATCTTTTCTCGTGGGATTCAAGAGCTTTCGAAGGAAGATTTGGCTCTGCTCATTCTCTTGAATTGCCTTTTACCTTCAATACTCTTGATCGTGCTGGTGTGAATGTCTTTATTGGAGAAGGTGAACTTCCAACTCATGTTGCTGAAGCCATGCATGACGCTTGGATTTCGTTTATTAGGGGCGGAAATCCTTCTACCTCATTTATTGGCGAGTGGCCTGCTTATACAACAGAAAATAGAGCTGTCATGGAGATAAACGACGACTGTGATCTTTTAATCGACCCTCAGAGTGAAGAACGCAATCTCTGGAATGGTGTCAGATGAGCGACTCTAAGCGTGTTCTAGTTATGGGTGGCACCCAATTCAATGGCCTAGCTCTTGTGCATAAGCTAGTTAAATCAGGCCATCACGTGACAATACTTAACAGAGGACAAACTGAAGCGCCTCTTCCCGATGGGATAACTCGTCTTAAAGCTGATCGAAGTGACCCTGACCAGATTCGCGATGTTCTCAGTGGACTTGATTTTGATGTTGTCCAAGACATGACTGCTTACCATCCTGAGGATGTAGCGTTAATGGTTGAAATTTTCTCAGGAAAAATTGAACATTACATTTTTGCTAGCTCGACAGTAATTTACGAAGCTACTGATGTTTTACCTATCACTGAAAATCACCCTAAAGAGAGAGGTGATTCGCAAATTGAGTATGGACTACACAAGTTGTTGTGCCAGGACATCCTTGACGAAGCAAATAAAAATGGCTTCCCATCTACGACAGTTGCTTTCGCAATGGTTTATGGACCTAGGAACATTATTCCCGACCGTGAACAAAGAATGTTCGCCCGAATGGAATTGGGAAGACCGATTTTAATCCCAGGAGATGGAACCACTATCAGTCAAGTTGGTCATGTTGATGACCAAGCAAGCGCACTTGAAGCTCTTATGTGTAATCCTGCTAGTTTCGGCCGTCTCTACAACCTCACCGGAAGCGGTTCTCAATCTGACATTGATTATGTGGAAACTACTGCTGATGCAATAGGACAAAATGTAGAAATGCGGTTTATACCTTCTGAGATCATGGAACGACTCTGGGATGGTGACATTGAATTTGATTCAGCAGCTACCAGTAAAGTGAAAGTGGATATAAGAACCAGTGAAGAGGCTTCACGTAGACAGGCGGCGATTCGACATCGTTTTCGTTTCACAACTGTGATTCCAAGATTGGCTCCTAATATTCACCGTTGGAACCGAGATGTGATGTTCAGTATTGACGCTATTTGTAAAGATACCGGATGGGAGCCCAAACATACTTTGTCAACAATGGCAGCTCAAACCTATAAGTGGCATAAAGAAAGTGGAGGACGAGAGTTTGATTGGTCTTACGAGGACCAAATACTCAGTCTTCTCGATTAATTATTCACAACAGGAAAGTGGCAAGCAACAAAGTGGTCGTCTCCAACTTGTTGCATTTCGGGTTCCTTTTCTTCACACAGGGTTTGTGCAGATGGGCATCTGGTTCTAAATCTGCAACCTGATGGAGGATTTATAGGAGATGGAATATCATCACCTATTGCTGATTCAGATGCATCGACTGTTGAAGCAGGCTCAGGAGCTGACGCCAATAAGACCCGAGTATACGGGTGGGCAGGTAAGGAATATATTTTGTCAGAACCTCCTATCTCACAAATTTTTCCTAGATACATCACCACTACCCGGTCACTAACGTTCCTAACTACTGATAAATCATGACTTATAAATAAAAGTGTCAGACCATACTTGTCTTTCATTTCTTCCAAAAGGTTTAATATCTGAGCCTGAACAGAAACATCAAGAGCGGAAACAGGCTCGTCACAAATAAGAATTTCAGGGTCCAATGCAACAGCTCTAGCTATAGAAATCCGCTGACATTGACCACCAGAAAACTCATGAGCTCTTCTATTTGCTGCTATTTCAGGATCAATACCAACAGATTCGAGCACCTCGTCAACTCGATCTTGGATTTGTTGTTCGCTCATACCTTTGGGCCAAATAGTTAGCCCTTCTTTAACTACTTCACGGACTATTCTTCGGGGATTGAGAGAGGAAATAGGATCTTGAAAAATCATCTGCAATTTAGGTCTAACTTTTCTAAGTGCATCTCCCTTCAAGCCTGTGAGTTCAATTGAATCACCTTCGGAAGAGATCATCACGTTCCCCGATGATGGCTTAGGTAGTTGCACTATAGATCGAGCAGTCGTGGACTTACCGCATCCTGATTCACCAACGATTCCAAGTGTTTCACCCTTTTTGACATCAAAACTGACATCGGAAACTGCATGGACTATTTCATCCCGGCCTACTTTAAATTCCATTACTAGATTCTTGATACTTAGAACTATGTCATCATCATCACGCAACTGAGCCACTCCGCTACCAGCCATCAGAGTTCTCCCGTATCCGCACGAACAAATGTTTCAAATTCTTTCATGTCTAAACCTGCAGGTGTGTAACCTGCGTTCTGGTTAGCCTCTCTAGCATTAACTCCTTCCGGTGTACCTACCGGATTGTGGCATGCACAAAAGTGTCCTTCTTCTTGCTCAACTAATGGGGGCATCTCAGTTAAACATTCACTAGTCGAATAACGACATCTCTGAACGAATGGGCAACCTATGATTTTACCTATTATCTCTGGAGGTTTGCCTGGAATAGGAATGAGTCTCGTATGGCTTGGAGTGTCAATCCTTGGGATTGTTGCATTCAGAGCTTCTGTGTAGGGGTGCAGTCCATCACATTCGAAGAGAGCCGAAGTTTGAGCTTCTTCCATTGTCCGACCTCCGTACATAACCATAATTTCATCTGTTCGACCTTTAACGACTCCTAGGTCATGAGTTATGAGAATCATCGACATTCCACGCTCTTTTCGAAGATCGTCTAAAAGATCCAAAATATGCTTTTGAACTGTGACATCCAGAGCTGTTGTGGGTTCGTCGGCTATCAAAAGCCTCGGCCCACACGCCAAAGCTATGGCAATCACAACTCTTTGTCTAAGACCTCCAGAAAGTTCATGTGGGTATTGTCGTAGTCTTTTTGCAGGTTCCGGAATGCCTACTTGTTCCAGCAGTTCCCCAGCTTCAGTCATCGCTTCACTGCGACTCCGGTTCATGTGAACACGTAGTGATTCAGCAATCTGTTCACCAATACGTTTAACCGGATTTAAAGAAGTCATCGGATCTTGAAAAATCATCGTCATTTCAACACCCCAAAAATGTTTTTCTTTCTTTCTGGCAACTTCCCTTAAGTCTCTTCCGTTAAATTTCATTGAACCTTCAACTTGTGCATAAGAAGGCAAAAGGTTCATTAATGTTTTGGCTGTAACAGATTTACCGGATCCAGATTCACCTACAATTCCTATTGATTCTCCGGGTTCTAGATCAAATGAAACTCCATCTACCGCGCGTACAGACCCTTGTTCAGTTAAAAAACTGACATGAAGATCTTCGACAGAAACTAATGGAGCAGACATTATCAACCTCCACCAATTCCTATTTCACGCACGTCAAAGAAATCCCTTAACCTGTCACCTGCATAATTAAGTGACATCACTGTTAGAAACATGACCCCTATAGGAAACATAGATACCCATGGTGCTTTTTGAAGAGTTCTAGAAGCAGACCCCAAAACAATCATCTTTCCCCAAGAGAAACCCTCTTCAACTGAAAGACCCAGAAATGCAAGCCCCCCTTCTCCGACAATCGCCAAAGCCATCCCTAAAAACGCAAGAGCTCCCATTGGGATGGTCGCGTTTGGAAGAATTTCTTTAATCATGATCCTTTGGTTGGTTGATCCTAGGATTCTTGCTGCTGCTACGAACTCTCTTTCAGCAGTAGAAATTGTGATTGCACGCGCTAAACGCGCTATCGGTGCAACACCTATGATTCCAATTGTTAAGCAAACAACTGTGAGTGTCTGACCTAGAAGTGAAATTATCAAAAGCGCTAGTACTAGGCCAGGGAAGGCAAAAAGTATGAAAATTATGATGGAGAGGAATTTGTCAGTCCCTCCTTTGAAAAACCCAGCGACGATTCCTATGGGTCCTCCAACGGCGAATCCAAAAACTATGGCGAAAAATCCAACGGTGAGAGAAATCCTGGATCCCCAAATTGTTCTAGAAAACATATCTCGACCATTTGTATCAGTGCCAAACCAGTTGTCCCAGTTAGGAGAGTCAAGTCGTCCTCCTACTCCTGTCTGATCTGGATCAGCGATAGGCAAAATCGGTGCCAAGAAAGCCGTCAGAACAACTAAGACCATCCATCCTATGGAAACCCAGAAACCGAAACCGATTTTTCGTTTTTCTCTTGTCTCATCTTCTATTTGAGAGGAACCAGAGATTTCAAAATCTGCATCCTTAGGCTTTTCACCTCTAAGACGACGTCTTGTCGTTATTAGATTAAGTTTCACGGCTTACCCTCGGATCAATAACAGAATAAAACATGTCAACGATGAAATTAATCGCTATGAATGAAGACGAAATTATGGTGACCAGTCCAAGCACAAGTGGAAAATCATCACGTATGACAGCTTCTACAAAAGTTCTTCCCAATCCTGGGATAACAAAAATTTGTTCAACAACTAACGCTCCGCCTATCAAACCTCCAGTGCTTAAACCAAAAACTGTTACCAAAGAGAAAAGGGAAGGTCGGAGAACATGGCGAAACATTATCCAACGATCTGAAAGTCCTTTAGCTTTTGCCATAAGGACAAAATCTTCCTGCAGAGTTGTTATCAGGTCTGTTCTCAATAGACGAAAGTAAGTTGCGGCTAAAGGGAGAGCTAAAGTCATTCCCGGCAGCACTGTCGACCTTAAACGACTTAAAAAGTCATCGTCTTCGTAACGGCTTGGGAATATCTGCCACTTAACTACAAATAAGTAGAAGAGGATCACACCGAGTGCGAAATTTGGTAGTGATATAAAACCGAAAGAAGAAACCGTAGCTGATTTATCGAACACTCGATTTGCTTTATATGCAGCCCTTATAGCTGCAGGAACCGCAATTACAAGAGCAAAAATTTCTGCGACCACCATAAGAAATATTGATTTTGGTAATCGATCTCCGATGATTGTAGTTACAGGCATTAAATTTTTGAACGAAGTGCCAAGGTCACCTTGAACTACATCTCCGATCCATCTGCCATAACGGACAGGTAGAGGGTCATTCAAGTGGTACTTTTCCCTTGCTGCCTCTACAACTTCGCAGTCGCCTACGTCTGTTCCTCCCTGACCTGAAACGTCTTCGATCTCTCCAGCAAGAACCGCATCACAATCGACTGAAGCATGAAAACCTACGATATTAAACAATGGGTCACCCAGATAGTTCATTGCAGTAAACGCCAAAAAAGTTGCTGCAATAATCACAGCAACCATTTGGGCTACACGCTTTAAAACAAAACTCATTTCCCCCACCTGCAGTCAGAGATCAACTTAGAAGTCCGATATTAGCGTTTACAAAGACTAAATCTCTATCCCGCTTATAAAGAAAAAATAAAAGGGCGGCTGACATAGTCAGCCGCCCTTAAATTATTGATTTTTATTCAAATTACTCTTCAAACCACATGGTCGAATACGATCCGTATCCGCCACCGGTTCCTCGACAATATGGCTCTGTCCCGTCAGGGAATGTGAAGTCACACATTCCTTTTAATTTAGGATCATAAGTTGCATTCCATAATGTGTGAGTCAGCATCACGTATGTGTAGCTTTCCTGCACTTTTACGGCAACATCTTTCCATGCTTGAATAACTGCATCACGGTCTGTGTTGCCTCTTGCACCATAAACAAGCTCATCACGTGCTGGGTCACAGAATCGTGGCCAGTTCAGTGACAAAAGTCCAATAGCATCACAAACAATCCAGACACCATCACCATCTGGGTTACGAGCTCCCATCTGGCGCCACGTTAGGAAATCGAACTGGCCGATTGCCGTCTGTGTGATGTGTGCATCCTGCAAAAGCATGTCCTTAGTCACGTTGAAGTAAGGCTCATACCCTGCGGAAAGAACATCGAATATTCGATCCTGGAGAACCGATGGTCCTGAGTACTGGAATTCCATATTGATCTTTCCATCAGTGCAGTTGTCAGGATTATCCCCACAGTATTCTGCAACAAGTGGAGCAGCCATTTCTGGCATATCTGCTTCCTGCTTAACGTCAGGATTATGGAAAATCGACTCTGGTGGGAACCAGGTCTCAGCAGACCTAAGTTCACCTTGGCCAATGAATTCCAAATAGTCAGCCTTAGCAGTTGCGTAAGTCAGAGCCTTTCGTGCACGGATGTCATCGAATGGAGCCTTTGAGGTATTCATCATCGCGAATGTTTCCTCACCAAGGTCTTGTTCGACAACATGATATCCGTCATCTCCCAATTCTCTTAGGATCATAGCTGCATCAATGCTTGAGGTTGATACACCGTCAAGGTCGCCTGCTTCCATTGCTCCTGCGCCAAGTTCACTATCTGTGTAAACATAGAACTCTATTGCGTCAAGAAGAACTTCTCCTGCAGCCAAATGGTCGTTGTACCACCAATTAGGGTTCTTAACTACACGAGTCATGTAGTCCTGCTCACGGCTATCCATCATGAACGCTCCTGTACCTACAGGCATCTGGTTCAAGGTTGGATCCTCCATAGCTGCCTTCATGTAAGCGAGTGAAGGAATGTAGCCAAGCTGACCTGAGAAGTAAGTTGGGAAATCAACATGAGGTCGTTGTGCATGGAAACGCACAGTCATGTCGTCAACTACTTCTACCACTCCTCCTTCTCTGCCAAAATCTAAGACTGGCTTGAGAGCAAGTGAAATGAGTGGATCAGCAGCTTGTCTTTCTACAGCGAATGCAACAGTTTCAGCATCCAGCATTGTTCCGTCATGGAACTCTACGCCTTCACGTATTTTGAAGTCCCAGGTCATCAAGTCATCGGAACTTTCCCAAGACTCGGCAAGACCTCCAACGAATACACATGCGCAAGGATCGTCTGTTACCCAAACAAGTGTGTCAAAAATAGCACCTGCCATCATGTGACCGGAAATTGCAAAGCGGTTAACTGTTGGGTTGATCCCATCACTTTCAGCTTCCATCATGAGTCGGGCTGTCCCGCCAGCTACTGGCACAACTTCTTCTTCTGCGTATGCTCCGTCGCCTATGTCGTCGTAAGTGACTGTGAAGGCGTCAGTGAAGTATTTGGAACCTAATTCAAACAAGGATCCATCTGCTTTCATTGAAGAAATAGCTGCGTTGAATGGAGCTACAAGGTCTGAACCGTTAGGGAATGGAACTCCTAGTTCGTCTGCGCTAAGCACACCTTCTAGTAGTTCAAGTGATTCAGAGTTTTCACCCTGATATCCCTGTCCAGCTGTTTCGTCCATAATCACAGAATCACAATCGCCTGCTAGTAGAGCCTGAACAGCGAAACCGAATGTCTCAAAGAGAACCACACGATCTTCACCGAAGTTTTCTATAGCTGTTTCAGCGTTTGTTGTTCCTGTCTGTGAACAAACTGTTAGTTCATCCATCTGACCGAACTCTTCGAGAGAAGCGAAACGATCTTCACCTAATTCAACAATAAGCCTCTGATCGACGCTTAT
>PVBE010097554.1_pt1 | contig 92999 bp, 102 predicted proteins | sample 1631181 | NCBI WGS metagenome assembly PVBE01 (sample SAMN08397723, study PRJNA350692) | Marine metagenome, whole genome shotgun sequencing project. | isolation source: water | place: Pacific Ocean | collected 2012-04 | reverse complement strand
GGCGCCGCCTGGTGGGCCCGGTAGATCGCCACCTCCTTGGCCACGTCGTCGATGGTCGAACCCGACATCCCGGTTGCACAGACGAGGATCAACGGCTCCGAAGAGAGGTCGATGTGCTTCTTGTCCTCGGTGGCGTCGGCAGCGATCGACTTGTAGCAGAGTTCCGACAGCTTGATCCGGATCTCACGTGCGGCGATGAGGTTGGCGCCGTTGCCGACCACCGCCCAGTAGCGGCGTCCGGGTGCATGCCTGGTCGCCAGTTCGGCGATCCGCTCCCGGCCGGCGAAGACCTGCGCCATGGCGTCGGGCAACGTCTGGAGCCCGGCAAGAACGGCTGCGCGGTCGGCAGCGCCCGGGGATCCCACGGCGTCGGCCAGGGCGGCACCGAGCAGGAAACCCGCCACGGACTGCGCGTAGAAGGCCTTGGTGGAGGCCACGCTCATCTCCACGTCGCGTCCGTCGGAGGTGTAGAGCACCCCGTCGGCACGATCGGTCAGGTCGCTGTTGCGGCGGTTGACGATCGCCAGGACCCGGCCGCCACGTGAACGGACCAGGTCTACGGTGCGATTGGTGTCGGTGGTCGTCCCCGACTGGCTGATGGCGACGACCAGCGTGTCGGACATGTCGGGCCGAAGTCCGAATCCGGAGAGTTCCGTGGCAGGCCGGGAAGAGACGTTGATCCCCGTGCCAACGAGCTCGGCACCGATTGCGGCGGTCACCGCCTCACCTGCGATCGCCGCCGTCCCCTGGCCGATGACGACTATGTTCGAGATGCGCCTCGACGCCAGGTCGGCTCGTAGGGAGTCAGGCGCCACCTCGGGCGCCAACGAGACGGTCAACGTGCCGGAGTCCTCGACGAGCCGACCCCGCAGGGTGGACCGCACGGACTCGGGCGACTCGCCGATCTCCTTCAGCAGGTAGTGGGGATGGTCGCCCCGGTCGATGTCACGGGTGGTGATGTCGGCCCCGACGACTTCGCCGTCGACAAATGGAAGGTCGCGGCCATCGAAGGCCCTGCGGCGCAACCCGGCCAGCGTGCCGGCTGCGGCACCGTCCAACTCGATCAACTGCCCACTGGTCGCTGGGTTGCCCGCCTCGGCCGGTGACTCGCCGTCCATGCGGACGTACTCGGCGCAGAGCTCGACCACGCCATACGGCTCGCTGGCCACCACGAAGGCGTCTTCTGCCAGACCGATGTACAGGGCCTGGCCGCTTCCCCGGAGTGACAGCAGGAGGCGATCGGGTTCCCCGCCGAACGATGCGGCGATGGCGAGCGAGCCCTCGAAGGCCTGGACCGTCCGACGAAACGCCTCATCGGGAGCCACCCCGTCGTCGAGGTGGCGGGCACACAGGAGGGGCACGACCTTGGCATCGGTCGTGATGGCATCGGGTACCTCGAGGCGCTCGGCGACGGCCAGGTCGGCGTGGTTGTCGACGTCGCCGTTTTGCACGGCCGTCACGAAGTGGCTCGGTGCGCCGCCGTCGCTTCCCGTCGAGTCGAGCGGGTGGGCGTTGACCTCGGCGATGATCCCGAAGCTGGCCCACCTGGTGTGCCCGAGAACCGATCCCCGGACCGACTCGCCGGTGAGGCCACGGACCAGGAGGTCGTCGCCGGCCAGCGCCCTGCGCAGCACCGACGTGTTGTCGCCCAACTCGCCGATTTCGGCTGCCGTCTTGACGACCAGGACCAGGCCACCGCCGGGAAGCACCCGGGCGCTCCCCGAACGTAGGAGCAGGTCGGAAGTCCGCGGGGCCAGCATGCTGGCGATTGCCGGATCGTCCAGGTCGAGACCATGGTCCCAGAGGGTGACCTGGAGCCCGGCGGAATCACGGCCGCGTACCTCGAGGCGATCAAGCGCGCTGAGCGCCTGTTGGATCGACAGGAGGACCGCCGTTCCGGATCGGCTGGGCGGGTCGGCTGTAGATGAGAGCGAGGCGACGCCACGGGCAGCCCCCAGGCGGTCGTTGGAGATCGCCCATGCTGCATCCCGGAGCCGGACGAGTGCGACGTTGCCCGCCTCCCGGTCTCCGATCCGGGCACCGATGGCCGCCTCGACGGACGCGAACCTCGTCCGGACCGTCGACATCCGGTCGGCGACGTCTTCGAGCAGTCCGGTGTGGCCCAACAGGGACTCGAGCCCGGGAGCGCCACCCAGCAGGGAGTCGACCTCCTCCAGGCAGGCGGCTGCCTCGGCGAGGCTGACAGGGTCGCCGGCGTCGAGCAGGTCGAGAGCCCGTTGGATCGGGGTGACAACGGCTTCGGCGTCGGGAGCCGGGCGGGTGGCGGGGCGCCGAAGCACCGCGATGATGCCGCACATCGTGTCCTGGTTCCTTCCCGCAGCCGTCCGGCTACCCGTCTGGCCGCCTCGGGTTGGATTCTACGCTGTCACCCCTGCGGGGAGTCAGCGCTCCGGTCGGCGATCAGTTTCGCCACCTCACAGAGCTCGTCGGTCAAGCGGTGCGCCAGATCAGCATCGAGGGCCTCGACCATGACCCGGACAACCGGTTCGGTCCCGGAAGGTCGCACCACGACCCGGCCCTCATCGCCCAACAGGTCGGAGGCAGCGGCAATGTCGTCAACCATCGCTGCGACCACCGCCTCACCGGTTCCGGCAACGGTCACGGCACGCAGGACCTGGGGTGCCTTGACCACGAGCCCGGTTGTCCACGACCCGAGGTCGCGTCCACGGCGCCGGGCCGCATCGAGTACCTGGATTCCGGCGAGGAGGCCGTCGCCCGTGGTGGCGAGGTGGCGGAAGATCACATGGCCGGACTGCTCGCCGCCCAGCGTCCAGCCGTTCGACTCGAGCGCCTCGAGGACGTAGCGGTCGCCCACGGCGGTCTCGTGGAAGGCGATGCCCGCTGCGTCGAGGGCACGGCGCAGGCCGAGGTTCGCCATGACCGTCCCGACGACGGTGTCGCCGGTCAGGAGGCCCCGCTCGTGGAGGTCGATTCCGCAGGCGGCCAGGAGGTGGTCGCCGTCGAGAAGGACTCCATCGACGCCGACGGCGACGACCCGGTCGCCATCGCCGTCGAATGCCAGGCCGGCATCGGCCCCGGCGTCGGCCACCGCCTGTTGCAGCCCCTCGGGGTGCATCGATCCGCAACCCTCGTTGATGTTGTAGCCGTCGGGGGCGGCGTTGAGCACGGTGACACCTGCGCCCAGGCGTTCGAGAACGGTGGGGGCGACGGTCGACATGGCACCGTTGGCACAGTCGACGACGAGAGCGAGACCTTCCAGGGCACCGGCTTCGACCGACGCAGCGACCGCCTCGGCCCAACGGTCGTCGGGCACAACGTCGGGCACCGCACGGCCCGTGGCCTCGAGCTCGGGGGTCTCGTCCCAACTGGCCTGGAGTGCGGCCTGTGCGGCATCGTCGAGCTTGTGGCCCCCGACGGCGAAGAGCTTCACGCCGTTGTCGGTCCAGGGGTTGTGCGAGGCGGAGACGACCGCACCGCCGATCCCGTCTGCGGCCGCCATGTGGGCGACAGCAGGCGTGGGAACCATGCCCAGGGGTCGTACCCCTACACCACCGTCGATGAAGCCGTCGGCCAACCAGAGGGCCAGTGCCTCGCCGGAGGCCCGGGTGTCGTGGCCGATGGCGACCTCGTCGGCACCCAGGTGGCCGGCTGCGGCACGGCCGAGGGCGCGCACGACCGACTCGGTGAGCACGGTGTCGGCCCTGGCTCGAACGCCGTCGGTGCCGAAGTGGAGGGCCATGGGAAACTGGGGTCGCGGGTCCGGGCTACCCGGCACGGGCCGCCGACCGCCGCTAGCGCTTGCTGTACTGCGGTGCCTTGCGGGCCTTCTTGAGGCCGTACTTCTTGGACTCCTTCTTGCGATCGTCACGCGTCAGGAGCCCAGCCCGCTTGAGGGCGTCCCGCCGCTCGGGCTCGAGGGCCTCGAGTGCACGGGCGATGCCGAGGCGGAGCGCTCCGGCCTGGCCGGCGGCACCCCCGCCGTGGACGGTGGCGTCGATGTCGTAGGCGCCCTCGGTGCCCGTCACCCGGAGTGGTTCGAGGAAGACCAGGCGGTGGGACTCGGATGGGAAGAAGTCATCAGCGGCACGACCGTTGATCGTGATGGTGCAGACACCGTCGATGGGGCGCAGGCGCACGCGGGCGACAGCGGCCTTGCGGCGACCGGTGGTCTGGATGAGGGGGTGCGTCATCGTAGGTTCCTTGCTCAGCCTTGCTCGATCACGAGGTGCGGGCCCGGGCGTGCTCGATCTCGAGCGGTTGGGGCTGCTGGGCCTCGTGGGGGTGCTCCGGGCCACGGTAGACCTTGAGCTTCGTGATCATCTGTCGACCAAGTCGGTTCTTCGGGAGCATGCCCCGGATGGTCCGACGCACGGCCTCGTCGGAGCGCTCGGAGAGCAGGCCACCGAAGGCACGGGACCTGAGGCCGCCCGGGTAGCCGGAGTGGTCGTAGACCATCTTGTCGGTGGTCTTGGCACCCGTCAGCACGACCTTGTCGGCGTTGACGATGACGACGTGGTCCCCGGTGTCCATGTGGGGCGTGAAGGTCGGCTTGTGCTTGCCGCGCAGGATGGAGGCCACCTCGGTGGCCATGCGACCGAGAATGAGGCCTTCGGCGTCGACGACATGCCAGGCACGCTCGATCTCGCTGGCCCGGGGGGTGTAGGTGGACACGGGGTACCTCTTCGAAAGCGTTGTTCGGGCGGCCGACCGGGGGACAGAAGGACCGGAGCCGCCATGGCCGTACGGCCAGAGGGCAAGGCTACGGCCGTGCACTGGGCCCGGCAACCCTCACGCCCCGGCGCCGCCCGATGGTCAATCGTCCGGATAGCGCACCGACCAGAGTGTGAGCCCGTGGGGTGGTGCAGGCTCTCCTGCAGCCTGTCGATCGCGCGCCTCGATCATCCCCGGTACGTCACCCGCCTGTCGCCTTCCCCGGCCCACATCAACCAGCGTCCCGACGATGGAGCGGACCATCTGGTGGCAGAAGGCGGTGGCGGTGATCCTGAACTCGAGGAGGCCGGCATCGTCCGGTCCCCACCACTCCGCCGTCTCGATCCGGCGGACGAGGGTGGGTACGGCAACGCCGGGTGCCACCTTCGAACGCCTGCAGAACGACGTGAAGTCGTGCTCGCCGAGGAGATGATCGGCTGCCGACTGCATGGCGGGCACGTCGAGCGGATCGACGATGTGCCAGGCGGTGGCGGCCAGGAAGGGATCGGGATCCTGCCGGTTGAGCACCTGGTAGCGGTAGGTGCGTCCCGTCGCCGTGAAGCGGGCATCGAAGCCATCGCCCGACCGCTCGAGGTCACGGAGCACCAGAGAAGGCCCGCACTGCCTGTTGACCGATCGCCGGATCCTGTCCAGGTCGCTGTCGTCCGGTGCGTCGAAGCTGACCACCTGTCCGACGGCGTGCACCCCACGGTCCGTGCGGCCGGCGCACGCCACGACGACGGTCGTGCCGACGACGCGTGAGAGGGCGGCGTTCAGGTCACCGGCGACGGTGCGGACGCCCTCGTTCGGCACAAAGCCGTGGTAGGGGCCTCCGTCGTAGGCAACGGTTGCCCGGACCCTCATGCCAGGTGTGGTCAGACCAGCTCGATGCGGGCCATCGGGGCGTTGTCACCGGGGCGGGGGCCGACCTTGAGGATGCGGGTGTAGCCGCCCGGACGGTCGGAGTAGCGGGGGCCGATCTCCTCGAAGAGCTTGGCAGCCATCTCCTTGTCGCGAAGGAACGACACCACCTGGCGATGGTTGTGGAGGCCGCCCTTCTTGGCCTTGGTGATGACCTTCTCGGCTACCGGCCGGAGCGCCTTGGCCTTGGCCTCGGTTGTCGTGATGGCCTCGGCTGCGATCAGCGACGCCACCAGGTTTGCCAGCATCGACTTCTGGTGGGCCGAACTTCCGCCGAGGCGACGGCCCTTCCTCGGTGTCGCGAACATGGCGTCAGTCCCGCACCTTCAGGGCCAGCCCGCGCTCGTCGAGCTTTTCGAGCACCTCGTCGAGGGACTTCTGGCCGAAGTTCGTGATGGCGAACAGGTCATCCTCGGTGCGTTCCAGCAGTTGGCCGACGGTGTCGATCTGGGCCCGCTTGAGACAGTTGCGGGGACGCTCCGAAAGGTCGAGGTCCTCGATCGGCAGGTCCATGTCGGGAGACTCGCCACCGATCGGGCCGACCTCACCGAGGGACAGGCCCTGCGGCTCGTCGCTCATCTCCTCGATGAGCTGCACCAGCGCCCGAAGCGTGCCACCTGCCGAGGCCAGGGCGTCACGGGGCGTCTGCGAACCGTCGGTCTCGATCGTGAGGATCAGCCTGTCGTAGTCGGTCGACTGGTCGACCTGGGTGGCCTCGATGTCGAACGACACGCGACGAACCGGTGAGAACAGGGCATCGACCGGGATCACGCCGATCGGGCCGTCTACAACCGAACGGTTGGAGGACTCGAATCCCCGGCCCCGCTCGATGGTGACTTCGGCGGAAAGGCGGCCGCCCTTGTTGACGGTCGCCAGGTGCAGGTCGGGGTTCAGGACCTCGATGTCGGCGTGGGGCGACAGGTCGCCGGCGGTGGCCTCGGCAGGGCCGGTGACCTCGAGGCGAACGGTGACGGCCTCGTCGCTGTGGCTTCGGACCACGATGTCCTTGAGGGCGAGGATCATGTCGGTGATGTCCTCGACGACGCCGTCCAGGGTGCCGAACTCGTGTTCGGCGCCCTCGAAGCGGACCTGGGTGATGGCCGCACCGGGAACCGACGACAGCAGTGTGCGCCGCAGTGAGTTGCCGAGCGTGGAGCCGAAGCCCGGCTCGAGTGGACCCACAGCGAACTGTTGGGTGTTGACCTGTGCCTCGTCGATCGGCTCGACGGTGGGACGCTGAATAACCAGCATGCTTCTCTCTCTTGATCCGGGGATTGACCCTGGTGGGTCGGGCTACTTGCTGTAGAGCTCGACGATGAGGTGCTCGCGCACCGGGATGTCGATCTGATCGCGTACGGGGAGTTCCCTCACGGTGACCTCGAAGCCGTCGCCGCCCACGTCCAGCCAGGCCGGTGCCTGTCGGTCGAGGACGTCGATGTTCCAACGGACGATGACCATGTCCCGGGCCTTGGGGCGGAGGCTGACGACGTCACCCTTGCGGACCCGGAAGCTGGGAATGTCCACCCGGCGGCCGTTGACGTCGAGGTGGCCGTGGTTGACCATCTGGCGGGCCTGGGGACGGGTTGCCGCCAGGCCGGCGCGGTAGACGACGTTGTCGAGGCGCAACTCGAGGAAGCGCAGCATGTTCTCGCCCGTGACGCCTTCGCGTCGGTTCGCCTCCTCGTACAGGCGGCGGAACTGCTTCTCGGTCAGGCCGTAGGAGAAGCGGGCCTTCTGCTTCTCCTGGAGTTGCAGGAGGTACTCGGACTGGTTGGGGCGGCGACGGGTGCGGCCGTGCTCACCCGGTGGGTACGGGCGCTTGTCGAGGGCGATGGTCTCGCCCTTGGTGCCGAAGATGTTCGTGCCGAGGCGACGGGAAACCCGCGCCCGGGGGCCGGTGTAGCGCGACATGTCAGACCCTCCGACGCTTGGGTGGGCGACAACCATTGTGAGGAATCGGCGTGACGTCCTTGATGCCGGTCACCTCGATGCCCGTGCCCTGGATGGTGCGAATGGCGGTCTCCCGTCCCGAACCGGGTCCGCGGACGACGACGTCGACCTTGCGCACCCCGTGTTCCATGGCCCGCCGCGCACACTGCTCGGCGGCCATCTGGGCAGCGAACGGGGTGGACTTCCGGGATCCCTTGAAGCCGACGTTGCCCGCCGACGCCCAGGCCAATGTGTTTCCTCGCTGATCGGTGATGGTGATGATCGTGTTGTTGAAGGAACTCTTGATGTGCGCAACACCGTGCGGGACGTTCTTGCGTTCCTTCTTGCGGGGTCGACGACCGCCGGCTGGGGGTTTCGCCATTATTTCGTGACCGTCTTCTTGTTGGCCACCGTCTTGCGGGGCCCCTTGCGGGTACGGGCGTTGGTGTGCGTGCGCTGGCCGTGCACCGGGAGCCCTCGTCGGTGGCGAAGGCCCTGATAGCAGCCGATGTCCATCTTGCGCTTGATGTTCTGGGAGGTCTCACGGCGCAGGTCGCCCTCGACCTTGAGGTTCTGGTCGACGTACGTTCGGATGCGGGCGACCTCGTCATCGGTGAGGTCGCGGACGCGGGCGGTGGGGTCGATCTGGGTACCTGCGCAGATCTGCTCTGCGGTGGTCTGGCCGACCCCGTGGATGTAGGTCAGCGAGATCCAGGCCTGCTTCTCCCGGGGGATGTCAACGCCGGCGATTCGTGCCATGTCGTGCCTCTACCCTCTCAGCCCTGGCGCTGCTTGTGGCGCGGGTTGCTGCAGATGACCCGTACGCGACCGTGGCGCCGGATGATCCGACACTTCTCGCACATGGGCTTGACGCTGGCTCGAACCTTCATCGTTGACTTTCTTATCCGCCTACTTGTACCGGTACGTGATCCGACCCCGTTGGAGGTCGTAGGGGGTGAGCTCCACCTGCACCCGGTCGCCGGGAAGGATGCGGATGTAGTGCATCCGCATCTTGCCGGAGATGTGGGCCAGCACCTTGTGGCCGTTCTCCAACTCGACCTTGAACATGGCGTTGGGCAACGGCTCGAGCACCGTGCCCTCCATGACGATCGCGTCTTCCTTCTGCTTCGGCAGGATGTTCCTCCGGATCGGGTCGGCCAGGTCGGAAACGGTTGCGCGGACACACGGAAGCGCCCGGCAGAGGCCGACGGGCCACGCTATCGGGGCCTTAGGACGCGACCAACCCAGTGGTCGACGATGCACGTCCTGGACCGCTGCCCCGGTGCGGGTAACGGTCGACAGGTACGTCACGTTCATGCCGGTGCTCCCTCGATCGCAGCGCGGAGGCGCTCGAAGACCTCGTCCTCGGTCCCCAGGCCGTCGACGACGGAAAGCAGGCCGTGTTCCCCGAACCAGGCGAGCAGCGGCGCCGTCGAGGATTCGTAAAGGTCGAGGCGGCGTCGGATCGCCTCCTCCGTGTCGTCGGGTCGACCGCGGTGGAGCATCCGTTCGGTGGCCTCGTCGGCAGGGACCTCGATGTTGACCGCGCGGACGCTGTCGGTACCGCCGAGGATCTCCTCGAGCGCCGCGGCCTGGACCGGCGTGCGCGGAAAGCCGTCCAGGAGGAACCCGTGTTCGACCACGTCGGGCTTGGCCAACCGTTCGGAGACGATCCCGATCATCACGTCGTCGGGGACCAGGTCACCTGCATCCATCAGGGCTTTCGCACGCAGGCCAAGGTCGGTGCCCTCGGCGGCCGCGGCGCGAAGCATGTCGCCGGTGGAGATGTGTACCGGTCCCAGGGCCTCGACCAGGCGCATGCACTGTGTGCCCTTGCCTGAGCCCTGACGGCCGAGGATGACGAGGCTGACGGGTTCCACGGTGGTCGTCTTCGGCACCCGGGCGCTACTTGAGGAAACCCTCGTAGTTGCGCATGGTCAACTGCGAGTCGATCTGCTTCATGGTCTCGAGCGACACACCGGAGGCGATGAGGACCGAGATGCCGATGAAGCCGAAGCCGGCAGCGCCGGAACTCCCGACGCCTGCCTGCGTGTCGAGGAACACGTTGACGAGGATCGACGGGACCAGCGCCACCGCAGCGAGGAAGAGCGCTCCCGGCAATGTGATGCGGGAGAGGATCCTGGCCAGGTACTGCTCGGTCTGGTGGCCCGGTCGGATGCCCGGGACAAAGCCGCCCTGCTTGCGAATCTGGTCGGCCTGCTTGACGGGATCGAAGGTGATCGCCGTGTAGAAGTAGGCGAAGCCGACGACCAGCACGCCGGTGAAGGTGAAGTAGAAGACGTTGTTCGGCTGGGCCAGGTTGTTGTCGACCCAGTTCCGGAAGCCGTCCCACGGCAACGCCGCGGCGAGCAGGACAGGCAGGTAGAGCACCGACGTGGCGAAGATGATCGGAATCACACCGGACTGGTTGACCTTCAGCGGAATGTAGGTGTTCTGGCCGCCGTACATTCGGCGGCCCACCACCCGCTTGGCGAACTGCACCGGAATGCGCCGTTGGCCCTGTTCCACGAAGACGATGGCACCGATCACGGAGATCAGCACCACAAGCACCACGAGCAGGGCCGTCGGGCCGTTCTCGGACTGGATGACCGACCCCTGGGCGGGGAAGCCGCTGAGCACCGAGATCATGATGATCAGCGACATGCCGTTGCCGATTCCCTTCTGGGTTATCAACTCGCCCATCCACATGAGCAGCGCCGTGCCGGCGGCGAGGGTCAGGACCACCAGGCTGACGGTTCCGATGTGGAACCGCGGCAACAGGTTTGCGCCGGACTGGCCACTGATCGAGTTGCCGCCGCTGTTGAACAGGAAGGCGAAGCTGGTGGCCTGGATGACAGCGATGACCACCGTGAGGTAGCGGGTCCACTGGGTGATCTTGCGCTGACCGACGGCGCCCTGCTGCTGCCACTGCTCGATGCGCGGCACGACTACGCCGAGTACCTGCATGATGATCGAGGCCGTGATGTACGGCATGACGCCGAGGGCGAACACGGCGAACGTCGTCAGCGAACCGCCGGAGAAGAGTTGGAGGAATGCCAGAACACCGCCCTGGCTGGCGCGGTCCCGCAGCAACTGGACCTGCTCGACGTCGATCCCGGGCGCCGGGATGAAGGCACCGATGCGGTACAGCAGGATCATGAACAACGTGAACAGGATTCGCTTCCGCAGGTCGTGGACCCGGAACATGTTCAGCATGCTGACAAGCACGGCGGTCCCCTCTAGGTGCGTCGAACGGTCGACGTCATCGGTTCATGAGTGCGTTGCCGCTGGCCGGCGGACGCACAGCGAACGGCAGGGGCAGGCGCTCGACCTTGCCACCGGCCGCCGTGATGGCAGCCTCGGCCGACGCCGAACAGGCGTGTACGTGGACGGTGACGGCACGCGTGATCTCGCCCCGCGCCAGCACCTTGACCAGCGACTTCTTGCCGACGAGGCCCAACTCGAGCAGGGTTGCCGGTGTGACCTCGTCGAGGCCCGAGGCCTCGATGGTGTCGAGGTTGACGGCCTGGTACTCGATGCGGAACGGGTTCTTGAAGCCGCGCAGCTTCGGCACCCGCTGGTGCAACGGCATCTGGCCGCCCTCGAAGCCGACGCGCACCTTGGACCGGTAGCGCTGTCCCTTCATTCCGCGGCCTGCGGTCTTGCCGCCCTTGCCGCCGATGCCGCGGGCGACGCGCTTGGCCCGCTTCCTGGAACCGGGTGGTGGTGTCAGGTCATGGACCTTCATGTCAGACGACCTCCTCGACCTCGACCAGGTGCGGAACCCGGGCGATCATGCCCCGGATCTCGCCCCGGTCGGGCAGGGTGTTGGAGCGGCCGATCCTGCCCAGGCCCAGGGCGCGGAGGGTGCCGCGCTGCTTGGGCTTGGTGCCGATGGCCGAACGGATCTGGGTCACCTTGAGTTGCCTGTCGCTGGTCGCCATGGTCAGCCCTCGCTCCCTTCGGGTTCAGCGGGAGCGCCGGAGATCCCGGCTTCGCTGCGGCGGTATGCCTCGAGCATCGGGGCGGGGACGAACTCCTCGGGGTCGAGGCCACGCAGTCGGGCGACGTCGTCCGGCCGGCGCACCGACTTGAGTCCGTTGATGGTCGCTCGTGCCACGTTGATGTGGTTGTGCGAGCCCATCGACTTGCAGAGCACGTCGTGGATGCCGGCCTCCTCGAGGATGGCCCGGGCGGCGCCTCCGGCGATCACGCCGGTACCGGGCGCGGCAGGCTTGAGCAGCACGCGGCCGGCACCGTTCTCGCCCATCACCGGGTGGACGATGGTGGATCCTGTCAGCGCCACGGAGAACAGGTTGCGCTTTGCTTCCTCGGTGCCCTTCTGGATGGCGAGGGGCACCTCCTTGGCCTTGCCGTACCCGAGGCCGACGCGACCTGCGCCGTCGCCGACCACCACCAGGGCGGTGAAGGAGAAGCGTCGGCCGCCCTTGACGACCTTGGCGACCCGGTTGATGTGGATGACCCGGGATTCCCGCAGTTGGGCCTCGTCGATGGTGTTTCGTGGTGCCACTAGAACTCCAGTCCGGCGTCACGGGCGGCGTCGGCAAGTGCTGCCACCCGTCCGTGGTAGAGGTAGCCGCCGCGGTCGAACACGACGGCATCGATCCCGGCAGCCCTGGCACGCTCGGCCACGGTTCGACCCACCTCGGTGGCCGCCGCCACGCCTGTCAGCCCGTCGGCCACACCGGCCTGCAGCGTCGTTGCCGACACCAGCGTGTTCCCGGTGGCGTCGTCGATGACCTGGACGGAGATGTGCCTGGCCGACCGGAACACGGACAGCCGTGGGCGTTGCGAGGTGCCCTGCACCCGGCGACGGACCCGACGGTGGCGGCGGTGGCGTGCACCCCGCCGATCGATGGTCTTGGCACTCATTTGGCCGCCTTTCCGGCCTTGCGGGCCACGTGTTCGCCGACGTACCTCACACCCTTGCCCTTGTACGGCTCAGGCTTGCGGAGCGAACGGATCTCTGCGGCCATCTGGCCGACGGCCTGCTTGTCGGCGCCGGAGACGATGATGTGCGTGGGCTCCGGGACGTCGAAGGTGATGCCGTCGGGGGCCTTGACGTTGATCGAATGGCTGTAGCCGAGTTGGAGTTCCAGGGCGCTGTCGCCCTTGGCCAGTGCGCGGTAGCCGACACCGATGATCTGGAGTTCCTTCTTGAATCCCTCGGAGACGCCGACGACCATGTTGTTCACGAGCGAGCGGGTGAGGCCGTGCATTGCACGGTTCCGGCGTTCGTCGTCGGGACGCTCGACGTGCAGGAGGTCGCCCTCCTGTCGGACGGTGATGTCGTCGACCACGTCGAGGTCGAGCGAGCCCCTGGGGCCCTTCACGACCACGTGCTGGTCAGCGATGGTCACCTCGACGCCCGAGGGCACCGTGATCGGGGACTTGCCGATGCGTGACATGTCGAGCCTCTCCTACCAGACGAAACAGAGGATCTCTCCGCCGATCCTTCGGCGGCGAGCCTCTCGGTCGCTCATAAGGCCCCGGCTGGTGCTGACCACGGCTACGCCGAGGCCTCCCTGGACACGGGGGATCGTGCCGTACTTTCGATAGACGCGCAGGCCGGGCTTGGACACACGCTGGAGGCCGCTGATCACACGCTCGCGCTCAGAGGAGTACTTGAGCTGGATCGTGAGTTCCTTGCCGGGGCCTTGTCGGGCCTCGTCCACCGTGTAGTCGGTGATGTAGCCCTCGGACTTCAAGACGTCGGCGAGGGCCACCTTCTGCTTCGACGACGGCATCGACACGCCGTCGTGCATTGCATGGTTGGCGTTGCGCAGGCGCGTCAGCATGTCGGCCATGGGGTCGGTCATCGTCATGTCGTCGCTCCTCTCACCAGCTCGACTTCACCATGCCGGGGATCTCTCCGGCATGGACCATCGTCCGGAGGCAGACCCGACACAGGTTGAACGCCCGGTACACAGACCGTGGCCGGCCACAGCGGCGACAACGCGTGTAGGCGCGCACCTTGAACTTGGGCGTCTTCTGCTGCTTGTTGACGAGTGCCTTCTTCGCCATTACCTCACCTCTCGTCGGAACGGGAACCCGAGGGCATCGAGGAGGGCACGGCCACCCTCGTCCGAGTCGGCGGACGTCACGATCGTGATGTCCATGCCACGGGTAGCGTCCACCGTGTCGTAGTCGATCTCCGGAAAGATCAACTGCTCGGTCACGCCGAACGTGTAGTTGCCCCGGCCGTCGAACGACCGGTGGTTGAGTCCGCGAAAGTCGCGGATCCTCGGGATCGCCAGGTTCATCAGGCGGTCCAGGAACTCGTACATCCTGGCGCCGCGCATGGTCACCATGGCTCCGATCGCCTGGCCCTCACGGAGCTTGAAGTTGGAGATCGACTTCTTGGCCCGCGTGACCTTCGGCTTCTGGCCGGTGATCGTCTCGAGGTCGGCGATGGCGCCGTCGAGTTGCTTGGCCTGCTGGGCTGCGAGCCCGACGCCCATGTTGACGACGATCTTCACGAGCTCCGGAACCTGCATGACGTTCACCAGGCCCAACTGCTCCTGGAGCGCCGGCCTGATCTCGGTGCGATAGCGGTCGCCGAGGCGAACCGCTGTGCTCAGTGCCTCAGCCATCGAGGTCCACCCCCGTTCGCCTGCAGACCCGCACCTTGGTGCCGTCGTCGGTGAGTCGGTATCCGACGCGGGTCGGCTTGTCGTCGGCAGGGCTCAGGACCGCGACGTTCGAGACGTGGATCGGCATGGCCTTGTCGATGATGCCGCCCTGCATGGTGGCCTTGGTGGGCTTCTGGTGGCGCTTGGCCAGGTTGACGCCCTCGATGATCACCTTGTCGTCGGCTGGCAGGGCACGGCTCACGACGCCCTCCTTGCCGCGGTCCTTGCCGGTCAGCACCCGGACCTTGTCTCCCTTGTGGATCTTCATGTCAGAGCACCTCCGGCGCCAGCGAGACGATCCGCATGAACTTCTTGTCCCGGAGTTCACGGCCGACCGGACCGAAGATGCGGGTACCACGCGGTTGCATCTGCTCGTTGATGAGGACCGCAGCGTTTTCGTCGAAGCGGATGTACGACCCGTCGGGCCGACGTCGTTCCTTCTTCGTACGGACGACCACGCACCTGACGACCTCGCCCTTCTTGACGGCGGCGCCGGGAATGGCCTCCTTGACGGTGGCCGTGAAGACGTCGCCGATCGAGGCGTACCGGCGCTTCGAGCCGCCGAGGACCTTGATGCACAGCACCTCGCGCGCTCCCGAGTTGTCGGCCACCCGGAGTCGGGTCTCCTGCTGGATCATTACCTGGCCCTTTCGAGGATCTCGATGATTCGCCAACGCTTGAGCTTCGACAACGGCCGCGTCTCCTGGACCCGGACCCGGTCGCCGATGCGCAGTTCGTTGGCCTCGTCGTGCACGTGGAGCTTCTTGCTCCGTTGCACGGTCTTGTCGTAGCGGCTGTGGCGGACGCGGTCCACGACCTCGACGACCACCGTCTTGTCCTGCCGGTCGGAGATGACCAGACCTACACGCACCTTGCGGGCGTTGGGTCGGGCTTCCGACGGTGAGGCACCCTGGGTGTCTGTTTCGGCCATCAGCCAGCCTCCTCCTCGGCCGCGGCAGCGTGCTCCGCGGCGTCGATCTCACGGGCCCGCAACTCGGTGAGGAGTCGGGCCACCTCCTTCTTGACCCGGCCTATGCGGGAGTGGTTCTCGAGTTGGCCGGTCACCAACTGGAAGCGCAGGTTGAACAGTTCTTCCTTGGACTCGCCGAGCCGTTCGAGGAGGTCGGTCTCTCCGAGGTCGGCCAATGCCTTCCTGCGGGCCATCAGAAGCCCTCCTCACGTTCGATGAAGCGTGCCCTGATGGGCAGCTTCTGGATGGCGCGGTCGATGGCGGCGCGGGCCACCTCGGGGTCCGAATAGGACAACTCGAACAGCACCCGTCCGGGCTTCACGACGGCGACCCAGTGCTCAGGGTTGCCCTTGCCCGAGCCCATGCGGGTTTCGGCAGGCTTCTCGGTGACGGGCTTGTCCGGAAATATGTTGATCCAGACCTTGCCACCGCGCTTGATGTGGCGTGTCATGGCGATACGGGCGGCCTCGATCTGGCGGGAGGTGATCCAGCCCGGTTCGAGCGCCTGAATCCCGTACTCACCGAAGGCGACGTCCGTCTGGCCCTTGGCGTTGCCACGCGTCCGGCCACGATGGTGCTTGCGGTGCGCTGTCTTCTTCGGCATCAACATGATCAGTCACTGTCTCCGGGGCGGAAGTTCGGGGTCTCGTGGTGCTCGCGGGTGGACGCCTCGATGGCCTCCTCCTCGGCAAGCAACTTCTCGAACTCGGCATCGCCCTCCTTGACGAGGGGTGCCGGTTCCGTAGCCTCGATCTCGGTCTCTGGCTCGGTAGGTGCTGCCTCGACCTCGGTCTCGGCGTCGACCTTTCGACGACGGCCCGCAGCAGACGAGACAACGGTGCGGGGCTTGGTCTGTCCCGAGGTCTCGCCCACGGCCATGGCGGCCTCCCGGGTGATCTTGTCCTCGAGTTGGCTCTTGTAGGGGAGGATGTCGCCCTTGTAGATCCAGACCTTCACGCCGATGCGGCCGTAGGTGGTGGCGGCCTCGCGGAAGCCGTAGTCGATGTCGGCCCTCAGCGTGTGCAGTGGGACCCGTCCTTCGCGGTACCACTCGGTGCGGCCCATCTCGGAGCCACCGAGGCGACCCGAGCACTGGACCCGGATGCCGAGGGCACCGGCCTTCTGGGCGTTCTGGACGGCACGCTTCATGGCCCGCCGGAAGGCGACCCGGCCGGACAGTTGGTCTGCGACGCCCTGGGCTATCAGGGCGGCGTCGAGTTCCGGCTCCTTGATCTCCTGGATGTTGAGTTGCACCCGGTTGTTGCCGCTGATCTTGCCCAGGCCGGCACGCAGGCGGTCGGCCTCGGTGCCCTTGCGCCCGATCACGATGCCCGGGCGTGCAGTGTGCACATCGATCCGCAGGCGATCGCGGGTGCGCTCGACCTCTATCCGGCTGATCGCTGCGTGGGGGAGTTCGGTCCGCAGGAAGTCGCGGATCTTCCAGTCCTCGATGATGTTGTCGGCGTACTCCTGCCGGGTGGCGAACCACCGTGACTTCCAGTCGGTGGTTATCCCCAGGCGGAAGCCGTAAGGGTTGACCTTCTGGCCCATCAGGCACGCTCCTCGGCGCTGTCGTCGTCAGGCCCGTCATCGGCCTCTTCGGTGGCGTCTTCGACCTCGACAGCCTCGTGGTCGTGTCCGTCATCGTGCTCGTGGTCGTGCTCGGCTTCGCGGGCGGTCTCGGCTGCACGGCTCTTCTCGACGCGCTCGCGACGCGAGACGGCGGCACGGGCACTGGCACCGGTGCGCTCCCGCAGGGCGTCCTGGGCTGCCATCCGCTCGAGTTCCTCTTCCGTGTACCGGCTCACCACCACCGTGATGTGGCAGGTGCGCTTGTGGATCGGGGTGGCGCGACCACGGGCACGCGGACGCCATCGCTTCAGGGTCGCTCCCTCGTCGGCATAGCAGGCCGACACGAAGAGCTCTTCGGCAGGGACCTGGTCATTGTGCTCGGCATTGGCTACGGCCGAATCGAGGCACTTGCCGACGACCTTGGCAACGCTGCGCTCCGAGAAGGCGATGATCTCGCTGGCCCGACCGTACGACTCGCCACGGACGAGGTTCAGAACCTCGCGGGCCTTCGAAGCCGAGACACGCACATGGCGGGCTACGGCCCGGGTGCCCGGGCGTCCCTCGTTGGTCTTGAGGGCGGCGGTGCCCATCAGCGACTCACCCCCCGCTCCTGGCCGGTGTGCGACCGGAAGGTCCGCGTCGGGGCGAACTCGCCCAACTTGTGGCCGACCATCGCCTCGGTGATGTACACGGGGACGTGCTTGCGACCGTCGTGGACGGCCAGGGTGTGGCCGACCATGTCGGGGATGATCGTGGACCGGCGGGACCAGGTCTTGATGACCTTCTTCTCGCCGGACTCGTTGAGAGCGTCGACCTTCTTGAGGAGATGATCGTCGACGAACGGTCCCTTCTTGAGACTCCGTGGCACTGCTGCCTACCTCCGCGATCCGCGCCGACGACGGCGACGCACGATCATCTTGTCGGACTGCTTCTTGCGCGAACGGGTACGACCCTCGGGCTTGCCCCATGGCGACACGGGATGACGACCGCCCGAGGACTTGCCCTCGCCTCCACCCAGCGGGTGGTCGACCGGGTTCATTGCCACGCCGCGGGACTGGGGGCGGACGCCCTTCCAGCGATTGCGACCGGCCTTTCCGATCTTGATGAGCTCATGCTCCTGGTTGCCGACCTCCCCGATGGTCGCCCGACAGTCGATGCGCACCCGCCGCATCTCGGTGCTGGGAAGTCGCAGGGTGGCGAAGTCGCCCTCCTTGGCCACCAACTGGACGCTCGAGCCGGCGCTGCGGGCCATCTTCCCACCGCCACCCGGCTGGAGTTCGATGTTGTGGAGGACCGTACCGACGGGGATGTACCGCAACGGCAGGGCATTGCCGGAGCGGATCTCCGAGCCCTGACCCGACTGCAGCGTGTCGCCGACCTCGACGCCCTTCGGGGCGAGGATGTAGCGCTTCTCGCCATCGTGGTAGTGGAGCAACAGGATGCGGCAACTGCGGTTGGGGTCGTATTCGACGGCGGCGACCTTGGCGGGCACGCCGTCCTTGTTGCGTCGAAAGTCGACGACCCGGTACCGCTGCTTGTGGCCACCACCACGGTGGCGGGCGGTCTTGCGACCATAGTTGTTGCGACCACCGGTCGATGTCTGCTTCTCTACCAGCGACTTCTCGGGGGTCGACCTGGTGATGGCCGAGAAGTCCGAGACGGTCTGGAACCGGCGGCCGGGGCTGGTCGGCTTGCGCTTGCGCTGTGGCATGGCTACCTGCCCTCGAACAGTTCGATGGAGTCGCCCTCGGCGAGGGTGACGTAGGCCCGCTTGACGTCGGGTCGCTTGCCCCAGGTGCCGGTGCGTCGGTTGCGGGTTCGCTTGCCGTTCCGGTTCAGCGTGTTCACCCGGAGGACGCTGACGTCGAAGATGGACTCGACGGCGTCACGGATCTCGGGCTTGGAGGCCGACCTCGGCACCTCGAAGGTGTAGACGTTGGCCTCCAGGAGCTCGTACGACTTTTCTGACACGATCGGTCGGACGATGACGTCGCGTGCGTCCTTCACGATGCCTGTTCCTCCTCGTCGCCGGTGGGCGACTCGTCGGGCTCGGCATCGGCCTCGGCATCGGGCTCGGCGACGGCCTCGGCGACGGCCTCGGGCTCGGCGACGGCCTCGGCATCGGGCTCGGCGACGGCCTCGGCATCGGCTGCTGCGGGGGGACATGCGGGAAGCGTGTCCCTGGAGAAGACCACGGTGTCGCTGACCAGCACGTCGTAGGCGTTGAGCTCACCCGGCGAGACCACGTGGACCTCGGGCAGGTTGGCGAAGCTCTTCCAGGTGTTCACGTCGTCGCGACCGGCTACCACCAGGACCCGACCTTCGATGTCGAGTGCGGATAGGACGGCCACGGCATCCCTGGTGCGGGGTGCCTCAAAGCCCCAGGCATCGACCACGACGATCTGTCCCTCGGCCGCACGGTCGGACAGTGCCGACCGCAACGCCAACTGGATCATCTTCTTGGGGGTCTTCTGGGCGTAACTGCGGGGCTTGGGGCCCAGCGCCACGCCACCGCCACGCCACTGGGGTGAACGGATCGAGCCCTGGCGGGACCGCCCGGTGCCCTTCTGGCTCCACGGCTTGGCCCCACCACCACGGACCTCGGCCCGGGTCTTGGTGCTCTGGGTACCGCTGCGGCGTGCCGCCAACTGGGCGGTAACCACCTGGTGCATCACAGCGGTGTTCGGCTCGATGCCGAAGGTGGCTCCGTCGAGTTCGACGACGCCGACATCGCCACCGCTGAGGCTGCGCATCGGGATGCTGGCCATCACCGAACCCGCTTCACGGCATTGCGGATGAGGACGGTGGCGCCCGTGGGGCCGGGCACCGAACCCCGGACGAGCAGCAACTCGCGTTCGGCGTCGGCCTCGACCACGACCAGGTTCTGGGTGGTGGTCTTCTGGTTGCCCATGCGGCCGGGCATCTTCTTGCCCTTGAACACCCGGGACGGAGTGGCGCACTGGCCGACGGCGCCTGGCTTGCGGTGGACCTTGTGGGCACCGTGGCTGGCCCGCTGGCCCTTGAAGTTGTGGCGCTTCATGACGCCCGCAAAGCCCTTGCCCTTGCTGACCGAGGTGACGTCGACGTGTGCCACCTCGGCGAGAGCGTCGACCGTGAGTTCCTGACCCACCTCGTACTCGCTTACATCGTCGAGCCGCAACTCGAGCAGACGGACCCCGGGCTGCACGCCGGCCGCCCCGAAGTGGCCGGCCTCGGGACGTGTGATCTTGCGCTCTTCGCGTTGGCCGAAGGTCACCTGGAGTGCGCTGTAACCATCGCGTTCGGCGGTCTTGACCTGGACGACGCGGTTGGGCCGGACACGCAACACGGTGACCGGGACAACGACGTTGTCGCTGTCCCAGACCTGTGTCATGCCGACCTTCTCGCCGACGAGTGCCTTGTTCGCCATGGTGGCTCCTGTTGATACGCCCGGGGTCATCCCCTGGCGATCGGCCCGTTCGGGCCGCTTCACGCGAACGCTCCGCACGGGAAGACCCGGCGGAGCGGTAATTCGGTTGTGTCGGGTGGTTCCCGCCGGTCTCCCCGGGGATTCGGGCGGGCCTTCACGAACATCGCTTTTCGCACCAACGGAAACCTCCGGAGGCGCAGGGCCCAAGGCTAGGGGCGTTAGCGGTCCCCGACAACGCCGCGAATCCGCGGTCACCCCCCGGTCCGCAACTACCGTCTGGGTCCGTGTCCGAACTCGATCCGACGCCCGACCCCCCGATGTACCCGCCCCCTTGGCTGGTGCGTTCGATCCTCCTGTTCCTCGGTGGGCTGGCGGGCCTCTGGTACCTCCAGGGTGTCCTCGAGTCGCTGCGTTCCCTGTTCATCATCCTGCTTGTGGCGCTGTTCCTGTCGTTCGCCATGGAACCAGCCGTCAACGTCCTCGAACGCTGGAACATCCGCCGGGGACTGGGGACGGCCCTCGTGTTCATCGCCCTCCTCGCGGGCCTCGGTGGCTTCGGATTCGCCATGGGCTCGTTGCTCTCCGAACAGGTCACCGAATTGAGCGACAACCTCCCCAGCTACCTCGAGTCCGTCGACGAGTTCCTGGCCGACAACCTCGGTATCGACAATGCCACCGCCGACGTACGTGACAGTTGGGACTCCGGGGCCCTTGCCGAACGGCTGAGCGGATTCGCAGACGACCTTGCCAAGTTCGGCACCACCGTCGCGAACGTGCTGTTCCAGGTGTTCACCATCGGGTTGTTCGCCTTCTACCTGGTGGCCGAGGGCCCCAAGTTGCGACGAACCGTCTGCTCGCTGCTCCCCGAAAGGCGCCAGAGGTACGTACTGGAGGTCTGGGACCTGGCCATCGCCAAGACCGGTGGCTACATCGTGTCCCGGGGCATCCTCGCGATCATCGCCGCCGTCGTCCACTGGGCGGCCTTCGAGATCATCGACCTCCCATCGGGCCTGGCCCTCGCCATCTGGGTGGGAGTGATCTCCCAGGTGGTCCCCGTCGTCGGCACATACCTCGCCGGCGCCCTTCCGGTCCTGATCGGCCTCATCGACGAACCGACGTCGGGCCTGTGGGTGCTGCTCGTGATCGCCGTCTACCAGCAGGTCGAGAACTACCTCCTCGCCCCCCGCATCACCTCGCAGACGATGGCGATTCACGCCGCGGTGGCGTTCGGCTCGGTCATCGCCGGCGCAGCGTTGCTGGGCGTGGTCGGGGCGATGCTGGCACTCCCAGCGGCCGCCACGCTCCAGGCGATCATCTCAGCGGCTGCCGAGCGACACGACGTGGCCGAGGAGCTGCTCGAGGCGAGTCAGCAACGGCGTCGAAAGTTGAAGGGCTAGTCGTTCCTTTCCGAGGTTGTGGGTCGCATCTCCACGGTGGACGGACATCGACAGGCGCCTGCTCGTTCACAAACCGAATGCTTGCGAGCCGAAACCCGGCCCGGCGACGCAGCCGCGGTGGCACCCGTGGTCGTGAGCACCAACTCGAGAGCCGGCGGGGACCGGTCGGTGACAATTCGAGACCAGCAACCGGGTTGCCGGGGGAAACTGGAGAAGCGCCCTCCGGAGAGGGCGCTTCGTCCTTTTCGTTCTGGTGATCCGGAGGAGTCAGTCCTGTTGGATCTTGATCTCGATGTCCACGCCGGCCGGCAGGTCGAGGCGCTGGAGCGCATCGACCGTCTTGGGCGAGGGTTCCAGGATGTCGAGCAGGCGCTTGTGGATGCGCATCTCGAAGTGCTCCCGGGAATCCTTGTCCTTGAACGGTGACCGCACCACCGTGTACCGGTGCTTCTCGGTAGGCAACGGGACCGGACCGCGGATTTCCGCCTGGGTCCGAAGAACCGTCTCGACGATCTTCTTGGTCGACTGGTCGATGACCTCGTGGTCGTAGGCCTTGAGCCGGATCCGGATCTTCTGACCAGCCGCCATCGAAGTCAGCTGAGGATCTTGGTGACGGCGCCGGCACCAACGGTGCGGCCACCCTCGCGGATGGCGAAGCGCAGGCCCTCGTCCATGGCGATCGGGGCGATGAGCTCGACGCTCATGGTGGTGTTGTCGCCCGGCATGCACATCTCGGTTCCGTCGGGAAGGGAGATCGAGCCCGTCACGTCGGTGGTCCTAAAGTAGAACTGCGGCCGGTAGTTCGAGAAGAACGGCTTGTGGCGGCCGCCCTCCGCCTTGGTCAACACGTAGACCTCAGCCTCGAAGTTGGTGTGCGGGGTGATCGAGCCGGGCTTGGCGAGCACCTGTCCACGCTGTACCGCGGTCTTGTCGATGCCGCGCAGGAGGGCGCCGATGTTGTCACCGGCCTGACCCTGGTCGAGGATCTTGCGGAACATCTCGACACCGGTACAGACCGTGGTCTGGGTGTCCTTGATGCCGATGATCTCGATGTTGTCACCGGTGTTGACGATGCCCTGCTCGACCCGGCCGGTGACGACGGTGCCGCGACCGGTGATCGTGAAGACGTCCTCGATGGGCATCAGGAATGGCTTGTCGACATCGCGCTCCGGCTCCGGGATGTATTCGTCGACCTGAGCCATCAGGTCGACGACCGCTGCGGCTGCGTCGGCGTCACCATCGAGGGCGTTGAGCGCCGAGACCCGACAGATCGGGGTGTCGTCGCCCGGGAAGCTGTACTCGTCGAGGAGCTCACGCACCTCGAGTTCGACCAACTCGAGGAGTTCCTCGTCATCGACCATGTCGCACTTGTTGAGCGCAACGATGATCTTGGGAACGCCGACCTGGCGGGCCAGCAGCACGTGCTCACGTGTCTGCGGCATGGGGCCATCGGCAGCCGACACGACCAGGATGGCACCATCGACCTGGGCGGCGCCCGTGATCATGTTCTTGATGTAGTCGGCGTGGCCCGGCATGTCGACGTGGGCGTAGTGCCGGTTGGGGGTCTCGTACTCGACGTGGGCCACGTTGATCGTGATACCCCGCTCCCGCTCCTCGGGTGCCTTGTCGATGTTGTCGAACTCGGTGAAGGCGGTCGAGTCGGGGTCGAGGTCGGAGAGGACCTTGGTGATCGCCGCGGTCAGGGTGGTCTTCCCGTGGTCGATGTGGCCCATCGTGCCCACGTTCACGTGGGGCTTGTTGCGTTCGAACTGCTGCTTGGCCATGCCTATTCCTCGGCTGCTTTCTGTGTTTGTTTGCCTAAGTCGATGTCACTCGCCACGGAAGCGCTTGACGATCTCTTCCTGCACGAATGCCGGTGTCTTCTGGTACGAGTCGAACTGCATCGTGTAGGTCGCGCGCCCCTGGGTGCGCGAACGCAGATCGGTAGCGTAACCGAACATCTCCGACAACGGCACCTGTGCCGCGATGACCTGGTTGTGGCCACGGGCCTCCATCTGTCCCACACGTCCCCGCCGGGAGTTCAGGTCGCCGACAACGTCGCCCATGTAGTTCTCGGGAGTGACGACCTCGACGGACATGACCGGTTCGAGGAGCACGGGCCCCGCCTTGACGATGGCATCGCGGAACCAGGCCTGTGCGGCGATCTTGAACGCCATCTCCGAGGAGTCCACGTCGTGCGACTTGCCGTCGTTGAGGGTGATCTTGATGCCGAGCACGTTGTAGCCGGCGAGCACGCCGTTGGTCATCGCCGCCTGGATGCCCTGGTCGACTGCCGGGATGTACTCCTTCGGAATGCGGCCACCCTTGACGTTGTCCTCGAAGTGGTAGGTCTCGTCCGGGTCGGAGTGGGGTTCGAGGGTCGCCACGATCTCGGCGAACTGGCCCGACCCGCCTGTCTGCTTCTTGTGCGTGTAGCGGAGGTCGACGACCGTCCTGGTGATGGTCTCGCGATACGCCACCTGCGGCCGGCCCACGTTGGCGTCGACGCTGAACTCGCGCAGCATCCGGTCGACCAGCACCTCGAGGTGCAGTTCGCCCATGCCACCGATGATGGTCTGGCCGGTCTCCTCGTCGCTGCGGACGCTGAAGGTCGGATCCTCTTCGGCGAGCGCACCGAGGGCCTTGCTCATCTTGTCCTGGTCGGCCTTCGAGCGGGGTTCGACGGCGACGTGGATGACCGGCTCCGGGAACTCGAGTTGCTCGAGCACGATCGGATGGTCCGGCGAGCAGAGCGTGTCGCCCGTCCGCGTGTTCTTGAGGCCGATGCCGGCCACGATGTCTCCGGTACGGACCTCGTCCCGGTCCTCCCGGTTGTTGGCGTGCATCTCGAGGATGCGACCGATCCGCTCCTTGTTGCCGGACCGGGTGTTCAGCACCGCAGAGCCCTTGTCCAACGAACCGCTGTAGACCCGGAAGTAGATGAGCTTGCCGACATGCGGGTCGGTCATGATCTTGAAGGCCAGCGCTGCAAAGGGATCGCCGTCGTCGGCAGCCCGCTCGATGGTGTCACCCGAACGGGGGTGCACGCCCTCGACCGGCGGCAGGTCCATCGGAGACGGCAGGTATTCGACCACTGCGTCGAGGAGTGGCTGCACACCCTTGTTCTTGAAGGCGCTGCCGGTGAGGATCGGCACACAGAGGCCGCTGAGGGTGCCGGTTCGCAGCGCCGACCGGAGGTCATCTGCGCTGATGTCCTCCTCGCCTACGTACTTCTCGAGGATGTTCTCGTCGAACTCCGACAGCACGTCCACCAGCTCGTGTCGGTACTCGTCGGCCTTGTCGATCATGTCGGCTGGGATCTCCACGACGTTCCATGAAGCACCCAGATCGTCGCTGGTCCAGATCAGGGCGTTCATCTCGAGCAGGTCGACGACCCCGGCGAACTCCGCCTCGGAGCCGATCGGCAACTGGACGACGGCGGCCTTGCAGCCGAGGCGCTCGCGGATGGTGTCCAGCACGAAGTAGAAGTCGGCACCCGTTCGGTCCATCTTGTTGATGAAGCAGAGGCGGGGCACCTTGTAGCGGTCGGCCTGTCGCCAGACGGTCTCCGTCTGGGGTTCGACTCCGGCCACGCCGTCGAATACGGCGACCGCGCCGTCGAGGACCCGCAACGAACGCTCGACCTCGACCGTGAAGTCGACGTGGCCTGGCGTGTCGATGATGTTGACCCGGTGATCCCGCCAGAAGCAGCTGGTGGCAGCGGAGGTGATGGTGATACCCCGCTCCTGTTCCTGCTCCATCCAGTCCATGGTGGCGGCGCCGTCGTGGACCTCGCCGATCTTGTAGTTGACCCCGGTGTAGTACAGGATCCGCTCGGTGGTGGTGGTCTTGCCCGCGTCGATATGGGCCATGATCCCGATGTTGCGGGTCTGTTCGAGGGGGTGTCGCTTGCTCATGCTCGTTCGAGGTGTTCGGCGGTCTGCGGGCATGTCCCGGAATGCGTCACACGGGGTGACGCAGGTTGCCGGGACGGGATGGGCGGAGGATCGAAAGGTCGGGGGGGGTGGCCGTCCGGAACGGACGACCTACCAGCGGTAGTGCGCGAAGGCCTTGTTCGCTTCGGCCATCTTGTGGGTGTCCTCACGTCGCTTGACGGAGGCGCCCAAGCCGTTTGAGGCGTCGAGGATCTCGCTTGCGAGCCGTTCGGACATGGTGCGCTCCCGGCGATCCCGGGCATTGCTCACCAGCCAGCGGACGGCAAGGGTGTTGGAGCGACGGGGACGCACTTCGATGGGCACCTGATAGGTGGCGCCACCCACACGGCGGCTCTTGACCTCGAGTTGCGGCTTGATGTTCTCGAGGGCCCGCTTGAGGGTGCCTACCGGCTCGCTGCCGGTCTTGGACTCGACCGTCTGGAGTGCCGAGTAGACGATGCGTTCGGCAGTGGATCGCTTGCCGTTGCGCAGCACCTTGTTGACCACCTGTGTGACAACGGACGAGCGATAGACGGGGTCGGGAACCAGTTCGCGACGATCGACAGGGCCCTTACGCGGCATGTCAGCCCTCCTTCTTGGTGCCGTAGCGGCTACGGGCCTGACGACGCTGGCTGACGCCGGATGTGTCGAGCGTTCCCCGAATGACCTTGTAGCGGACACCTGGGAGGTCCTTCACCCGGCCGCCGCGCACGAGCACGATCGAGTGCTCCTGGAGGTTGTGTCCCTCACCCGGGATGTAGGCCGTGATCTCGACGCCGGTGGTCAGGCGGATACGGGCGACCTTGCGCAGTGCCGAGTTCGGCTTCTTCGGGGTGGTCGTGTAGACCCGCGTGCACACGCCGCGGCGCTGGGGCGCGCCCTTGAGGGCCGGCGTGGCCTCCTTGCGTCGCTTGGACTGGCGGCCCTTGCGGACCAGTTGCTGGATCGTGGGCACGAACTACCTCGGAAAGAACGGGTTGACAGGCATACGGATGTGGGCCGAAAGGGACTTCCGGCCGGCGGCCGAGTCTACGGGTGCCCCTTCCCGACTCACACGCGCAGGTCGTCGGGACGGGGCCATGTCAGGCGGTGGCGTCGTCGGTCGTCCCGAGGCTGTTGGCCAGGTCGATGACATCGGCTTCGTAGGCGCCCGCTAGCTCGTCTTCGCCAAGGGAGGCTTGACCGGCCAGCCAGTCGGCAAGGTCCTGTTCCTCGTCGGCGGAACTGTAGAAGTCCATCGGCTTGTAGTCGGGAGCATGGGTGGCCACCCGGCGGTACCGCTCGAGGCCGGTGCCCGCAGGCACCAACTTGCCGATGATGATGTTCTCCTTGAGGCCGATGAGCCTGTCGCTCTTGCTCTCGATGGCCGCCTCGGTGAGCACCCGGGTGGTCTCCTGGAACGAGGCCGCAGAGAGCCACGAGTCGGTGGCGAGCGAGGACTTCGTGATCCCCATCAGCACCGGTCGCCCCTCGGCGGGGCCCTGGCCCTCGGCCACGAGCTCGCGGTTGGTCTCGGCGAACACACGCTGGTCGACCTGCTCGCCGGGTAGGAACGACGAGTCGCCGGGATCATTTATCTGGACCCGTCGGGTCATCTGGCGAACGATCAGCTCGATGTGCTTGTCGTGGATCGACACGCCCTGCTCGCGGTAGACCTTCTGGACCTCTTCGACCAGGTACTGCTGGGTCTCACGCACACCCTTGATCTCGAGCAGTTCCTTCGGGTCGCGTGGGCCCTCGACGATGGCATCGCCGGCCCGGACCTCCTGGCCATCGACGACCTCGAGGCGGGACTGGGACTGGATGAGGTGAACCTCTTCCTCCCCGTCGTCTGCCACGACGACGACCTCGCGGCCGCGGCCCTCGTCATCGCCGATGCGGACGACACCCGAAACCTTCGACAACACCGCCTTGCCCTTGGGGGTACGGGCCTCGAACAGTTCCACGACTCGGGGCAGGCCACCGGCGATGTCCTTGCCGGCCACGCCACCGGTGTGGAAGGTCCGCATCGTGAGCTGGGTGCCCGGCTCGCCGATGGACTGGGCAGCGATGACGCCGACGGCCTCGCCGACCTCGATCGGCTTGCCCGTTGCCAGCGACATGCCGTAGCAGGCCCCGGAAACGCCGATGGGAGAGTCGTCGGTGAGGGGCGACAGCACCCGTACCCGGGTGACTTCCGGGTCGTCGCGCAGCAACTCGAACTCGCCTTCGCCCACGATCGTGCCCCGGGGGTAGACGGTGCCGTCCGACAGGGTGACATCGTCGGCGAGAGTCCGGCTGAACAGACGCGTTTCGAGGTAGGTCCGCTTGTTGTCGGTGTCGGGGTAAACGTCCTCGAGCCAGATACCGAACACGGGGCCGTCTGCCTCGAGCGGCGCGTGCTCGCTGATGATCAGCTCCTGCGCCACGTCGACGAGGCGGCGGGTCAGGTAGCCGGAGTCGGCGGTTCGCAGGGCGGTGTCGACCAGGCCCTTCCTTGCGCCGGGCGTGGCGATGAAGTACTCGAGCATCGTCAGGCCCTCGCGGAAGTTGGACTTGATGGGGCGCGGGATGAGGTCACCACGGGGGTTGGCCACCAGGCCGCGCATGCCGGCGATCTGGCGGATCTGCATCTTGTTCCCCCGGGCTCCCGAGGAGACCATCATTTCGATCGGGTTGAAGGGGTCTTCCCGCAGGGCAACGTCCATCTTCTCGGTCACCTCGGCGGTTGCGGCGTTCCAGATCTCGACCTCCTTCTGGCGCCGCTCGCCATCGGTGATGATGCCCTTCCGGAACTGCTTCTCGACCTTCTCGGCGTCACGCTCGTGGGCGTCCAGGATCGACTGCTTCTCGTCCGGCGTCTTGACGTCGTCGATGGAGACGGTCAGGCCCGATCGGCTGGCGAACCGGAAGCACAGGTCCTTCATGCGGTCGAGGCTCTCGGCGACGACCCGCTTCGGGTAGTGCCGGGCCAGGTCGTCGACCAGCACGCCCATCGACTTCTTGTCGATGCGGGCGTTGGCGTACGGGAACTCGTCGGGCAGTGCCTCGTTGAAGAACACCCGACCGGCCGTGGTCCGGTGCCAGGTGGCGGCGGACCCGTTTGCGGGGGCATCCACGAGATCGGGTATGTCGGACGATCGGAACTCGATCCGGGCGTGGAGGTCAAGCGTGCCGGCGTCGATCGCCCGCTCCAGTTCGTCGATGCGACGGAAGGCGAGACCCTCGCCGACGGCACCATCCTGGGCCATGGTGAGGTAGTAGGAGCCGATGATCATGTCCTGGGTGGGTGCCACCAGGGGGCGTCCGTGCGCCGGGCTGAGGACGTTGTTGGCCGACAACATCAGCACCCTCGCCTCCGCCTGGGCCTCGGCGGACAGGGGCAGGTGCACGGCCATCTGGTCGCCGTCGAAGTCGGCGTTGAATGCGGTGCACACCAGGGGATGGAGTTGGATGGCCTTGCCCTCGACCAGCAACGGCTCGAAGGCCTGGATGCCGAGGCGATGCAGGGTGGGCGCACGGTTCAGCATGACCGGGTGCTCCTGGATGACATCTCCCAGGACGCTCCATACCTGCGGACGACGACGCTCGACCATGCGCTTGGCGGACTTGATGTTGGGCGCCAACTCCTCGTCGACCAGCTTCTTCATGACGAACGGCTTGTAGAGCTCGAGCGCCATGATCTTGGGCAGGCCGCACTGGTGGAACCGCAACGTGGGGCCGGCCACGATGACCGAACGGCCCGAGTAGTCGACCCGCTTGCCGAGCAGGTTCTGGCGGAAGCGGCCCTGCTTGCCCTTGAGCATGTCGGACAGCGACTTGAGTGGACGGTTGCCCGGTCCGGTCACAGGGCGTCCGCGGCGGCCGTTGTCGAACAGGGCATCGACGGCCTCCTGCAACATCCGCTTCTCGTTGTTGACGATGATCTCCGGTGCACCGAGGTCGAGGAGGCGCTTGAGCCGGTTGTTGCGGTTGATGACGCGGCGGTACAGGTCGTTCAGGTCGGAGGTGGCGAAGCGGCCTCCGTCGAGTTGGACCATGGGGCGGAGGTCCGGTGGGATGACCGGCACGGCGTCGAGGATCATGGCGCGCGGTTCGTTCACCCGACGACCGTGCTCGTCACGACGGTTGAAGCCGGCCACGATCTTGAGGCGCTTGATCGCCTTCTGCTTCCGCTGTACGGAAAGTGGCTTCTGGCCTTCAGGCGGGTCGATCATCGAGCGGAGCTTGACCTCTTCGTTGTCGAAGTCGATCAACTCGATCAGCCTGGCGATGGCGTCGGCACCCATGCCGCCGTCGAAGTACTCGCCCCAGCGGTCGACCATCTCGCGCCACAGGCGCTCGTCATCGATGATCTGGCGGGAGAAGATGCTGCTGAACTCGTCCCAGGCGCGGCTCAGGAGATCTAGTTCTTCCAGGTATTCCGTACGGATCTCGGCGAGGTCCTTCTCGGCGGCGCGCTGACGGGCCCGGAGGTCCGGCTCCTTGGCGCCTTCCCCTTCGAGTTCGGCCAGCTCGGCCTCGAGCGCCTCCTGACGGATGGCCAGGCGGCCGTCGCGCTCTTCTTCGATGGCGACGCGCTCCTCGTCCAGTTCGGCCTCGAGCGTCGTCAGGTCTTCGTGGCGACGTTCCTCGTCGACCGAGACGACCATGTTGGCGGCGAAGTAGATGACCTTCTCGAGCTGCTTGGCCTTGAGTTCCTCTCGGGGCTCGGTGCCCATCAGCAGGTAGGCCAGCCACGACCGGGTGCCACGCAGGTACCAGATGTGGACGGCTGGGGCGGCCAGTTCGATGTGGCCCATGCGTTCGCGGCGCACCTTCGACCGGGTGACCTCGACGCCGCACCGCTCGCAGATGATGCCCTTGAACCTGACCCGCTTGTACTTGCCGCAGTAGCACTCCCAGTCCTTGGTCGGACCGAAGATCTTCTCGCAGAAGAGCCCGTCCTTTTCCGGCTTGAGTGTGCGGTAGTTGATGGTTTCCGGCTTCTTGACCTCGCCGTTGGACCACATGCGTATGCCGTTGGCGGTCGCAAGGCCGATTCGGATCTGGTCGAAGTCGTTGACGTCGAGCACGCGTTCTTCCTGGTTCTCTTGGCGGGGGGTGGTTGCGGTCAGCGGAGGAGGCCGGCGCTCCGGCGCTCGTCCTCTTCGTCGGATCCACGCTCGGGACGGGACAGGTCGATGCCCAGTTCCTCGGTGGTGCGGTAGACGTCCTCGTTGATCTCGCGGATCTCGACTTCCTGGCCGACCTCGTCGAGGACCTCGACATCCAGGCAGAGGGACTGCATCTCCTTGATGAGGACCTTGAAGCTCTCGGGGATGCCGGGCTCCGGGATGTTGTCACCCTTGACGATCGCCTCGTAGACCTTCACGCGGCCGAGGATGTCGTCGGACTTGATGGTGAGCAGTTCCTGCAGGCAGTAGGCGGCGCCGTATGCCTCGAGGGCCCACACCTCCATCTCGCCGAAGCGCTGGCCACCGAACTGTGCCTTGCCGCCCAACGGCTGCTGGGTGATCATCGAGTATGGGCCGGTGGACCGTGCGTGGATCTTGTCGTCCACGAGGTGGGCCAGCTTCAGGATGTAGACGTAGCCGACCGTGATCGGCCGGTCGTACTTCTCTCCGGTCCGGCCGTTGTAGAGGACGGCCTTGCCGTCGTTGCCCAGGAGGCGCTCGCCTTCGACCGATTCGGGACGGATGTTCTCGAGCACCTTCTGGATGGTCGGATGGCGTCCGGCGCGGTCCTCCTCGTCCCAGTGGGCGCCGTCGAAGACGGGCGTCGCCACGTGGACGGCGGGTGGGGTCGACGGCCGGGTCTTCGTCTCGGTGCCCCGGACCGGCTGGTCGCCGACGGGCTCACCGTCGATCTCCCAGCCCCAGCGGGCGCCGTAGCCCAGATGCGCCTCGAGGACCTGGCCGACGTTCATGCGGGATGGCACGCCTAGCGGGTTGAGGATTATGTCGACCGGGGTGCCGTCGGCCATGAACGGCATGTCCTCCACGGGCAGGACCTTCGAGATGACGCCCTTGTTGCCATGCCGACCCGCCAACTTGTCGCCGACGCTGATCTTGCGCTTCTGGGCGACGTGGACCCGTACGAGTTGGTTGACTCCCGGGGGCAGTTCGTCGCCGTCGTCGCGGTTGAAGAGGCGCCGGTCGATGACCTTGCCGGACTCGCCGTGCGGAACCTTGAGCGAGGTGTCGCGGACCTCGCGGGCCTTTTCGCCGAAGATTGCGCGCAGGAGGCGTTCCTCGGGGGTGAGCTCGGTTTCGCCCTTGGGGGTGACCTTGCCTACCAGTACATCGCCGGGTTCGACTTCGGCGCCGACACGGACGATGCCGAGGTCGTCGAGGTCGGCGAGGATCTCGTCGGAGAGGTTCGGGATGTCCCGGGTGATCTCCTCGGGACCCAGCTTGGTGTCGCGTGCGTCGATCTCGTGTTCGTGGATGTGGATCGAAGTGAGCACGTCGTCCTTGACGAGGCGTTCCGAGACGATGATGGCGTCCTCGAAGTTGTAACCCTCCCAGGACATGAACGCCACGAGCAGGTTCTTGCCCAGCGCCAACTCGCCATAGTCGGTCGAGGGTCCGTCGGCCAGCAGTTGGTCGGCACGGACCTTGTCGCCGGGCTTCACCCGGGGCCTCTGGTTGATGCAGGTGTCCTGGTTGGATCGCTCGAACTTGAGCAACTGGTGGCGGTACTTGCCGGCCTTGCGGTAGTCGATGGTGATCGAGTCGCCGTCGACGTCCACGACCGTGCCGGCCTCCTTGGCCAGCACCATGTCGGCGGCATCGAACGCTGCCCGGACCTCGATGCCGGTGCCGATGTACGGCGCCTCGGCACACACCAGCGGCACTGCCTGACGCTGCATGTTGGCGCCCATCAGGGCACGGTTGGCGTCGTCGTGTTCGAGGAACGGGATCAGTGCCGTGGCAACCGAGACGATCTGCTTCGGTGAGACGTCCATGAGTTGGACCTCTTCCGGTGGCACATAGGAGATCTCGGTGGTGGCGCCGAAGAAGACGTCCTGTTCGAGTTGGAGGCGCAGGTCCTGGAGCGAGGCCGCCTGCGGCGAACGGCGCACGAGAACGCGGTCGTTGCGGAACGTGCCGTTGTCGTTGAGGGGCGCGTTGGCCTGGGCGACGACGTACTCCTCCTCTTCGTCGGCGGCCAGGTAGATGATCTCGTCGGTGACCTTGCCCTTGGTCACGACGCGGTAGGGCGATTCGATGAAACCGAACAGGTTCACCTGCCCGTAGGTGGCCAGTGCACCGATGAGCCCGATGTTCGGGCCCTCGGGGGTCTCGATCGGGCACATGCGGCCATAGTGCGAGAAGTGGACGTCGCGGACCTCGAAGCCTGCTCGCTCGCGCGACAGGCCACCCGGGCCGAGCGCCGAGAGGCGACGACGGTGGGTGAGGCCGGAGAGCGGGTTGACCTGGTCCATGAACTGCGAGAGCTGGCTGGTGCCGAAGAACTCCTTGATCGCGGCGACCACCGGCCGGATGTTGATGAGTGTCATCGGCGTGATCGCCTCGACGTCCTGGGTGGTCATGCGCTCGCGGACGACGCGTTCCATGCGGGTGAGGCCGATGCGGACCTGGTTCTGGATGAGCTCGCCGACCGAGCGGATGCGCCGGTTGGCGAAGTGGTCCTGGTCGTCGAGGCGGTAGCCGGGCTCGCCCATGGCGAGGCTCAGCAGGTAGGTGCAGGTGGCCAGCACCTCGGAGCGGGTGAGGACGGACTGGTCGGGATCGGGCATCTCGAGTTCGAGCCCGAACAGCTTCTCGCAGCGCTCGATCTCGGGGCGGAGCTTGCGGTTCAGCTTGTAGCGGCCGACCCGGGACAGGTCGTAGCGGCGCGACTCGAAGAAGGCGTTGCGCAGGTAGGCGCGTGCGGCTTCGACGGACGGAGGTTCGCCGGGACGCACGCGCTTGTAGATCTCCAGCAGTGCCACATCCTGCGGAGGCTCGCGGTCGCCGGCCTCGAGTTCCTCTTCCCAACCTTCGGGAAGGCGTTCCTTCTCCCACTGGCCATCGAGGAAGTCGAAGTGGTCGACGAACTTCTGGAGGAATCCGGGCTCGTTGACCTCGTCGTAGCCGAGGGCACGCAGCAGGGTGAATATGGGGAGGCGGCGCTTCCGGGCGATCTTGGTGCCGGCGGTGACGTCCTTGCCGGGCTTCTGCTCGACGTCGAACTCGATCCACTCGCCGCGGTACGGGTGGATGGTGCCGGTGACGAGCTGGTGCTTGGCCATGTTGCGGAGGCGGAAGCGCTCTCCGGGCTGGAAGATCACGCCGGGTGAGCGGACCAGTTGCGAGACGACCACACGTTCGGTGCCGTTGATCACGAAGGTGCCCTTGTCGGTCATCATGGGGAAGTCCCCCATGAACACGACCTGTTCCTTGATCTCGCCGGTGGTCCTGTTGTTGAAGCTGGCCCGGACGAAGATGGGAGCGGAGTAGGTCATGTCCCGCTCCTTGCATTCGTCCACCGAGAACTTCGGAGGCGGGCGCAGGTCCTCGTCGTCGGGATCGAACTCGAGGTCCAGCGAGAGCGTCTCGCTGAAGTCGGTGATCGGACTGATATCGCTGAAGATGTCGGCGAGACCGTTGTCGACGAACCAGCGGAACGACTTGCGCTGGATGGCGATCAGGTCGGGGATCTCAAGGACCTCCGACAGATTGCCGAACGAATACCGGTCCCGGACGAGGGGGCGAACAGACACCTAAGACTCCTGGCCAGGGCGAGCGGACGGGGGCGACGCCGAAACGCGCACGTCCGTCGTCACGAAAACGAGTCGACGGACAGGCGCGAGCACGGCAACGAAGAATCCTAGACGGACGCGCAGGCCAAGGCAACCCCCAAAATGGGGGATCCACGTCGCCCTGGGAGCGGCGTTCGCCCTCATCGTAGGGACGGATCGCGCTCAGGTCAACCATTGGGGACGCGAGTGAGCCCCGGAGGCAACTCCGGGGCTCGCCCACACAGGTTGGTCGACCGGCGAATGCCGGCCGGGCACTAGGACAGTTCGACGGTTGCGCCTGCAGCCTCGAGTGCAGTCTTGGCCCGCTCGGCGTCCTCCTTCGAGGCGCCTTCCATGACGGGCTTCGGGGCATTGTCGACCAGGTCCTTGGCGTCCTTGAGCCCGAGGTTCGTGAGCGCACGCACCTCCTTGATGACCTGGATCTTCTTGTCGCCTATCTCGGTCAGGACGACATCGAACGCGTCCTTTTCCTCGGCGGCATCGCCTTCGTCGCCGCCAGCTGGTGCGGCGGCAACCGCTGCGACCGGGGCCGCCGCCGTCACGCCGAACTTCTCCTCGAAGTCCTTCAGCAGTTCACTCAACTCCAACACGCTCATCTCGGCGATGGCGTCCAGGATCTGTTCCTTCGTGGCCATGGTCAGCCCTCCTCGGTGTCTTCGGCCTCGGCGTCTGCCTCGGCGTCGGTCTCCTCGGCGGCCGCCTCGTCAGCGGCCTCCTCGGTCTCGTCGGCATCGGCCACCTCGGCCGGCACCTCGTCAGCGGCCGCCTCGTCAGCGGCCTCCTCGGTCTCGTCGGCATCGGCCACGTCATCGTCGCCACCCGCCTCGTCGGCATCGGCCACGTCATCGTCGCCACCCGCCTCGTCGGCATCGGCCACGTCATCGTCGGCGGGAACAACCACGCCGCCCCGTTCCTCGATCAACGCCTTGAGGGCATATGCCATGTTCTGCGGCAACGCCTGCAGGAGGCCGGCGAACTGCTGCATCGGAGCCGCCATGGCGCCAGCCAACTGGGCCAGCAGGATCTCGCGCGGGGCGATCTGTGCCAGGGCGTCGATCTCGTCGGCGCCAAGGCGCTTGCCATCCAGCAGGCCGCCCTTGATGAGCAGGCTCTGATGGTCCTTGGCGAACTCGCGGAGTGCCCTGGCAACCGAGACGGCGTCGCCGGCCGTGCCATCCTCGCGCTCACCCACGAAGGCCATAGCGGTGGGTCCGACGAGCAGGTCCTCGAGGTCGAGGCCCAATTCCTGAACCGCGAACCTCACCAGGGTGTTCTTGTAGACCTTGTACTCTCCGCCGGCATCGCGCAGCGCACGTCGCAGTTCAGCGAGGGCGGGCACGTCCAGACCGCGGTATTCGGTCAGGACCACCGCCTCGGTCGACGACAGCCGCTCACGAACTTCATCGACGACGGCGACCTTCCCGGCCCGGGCTTCTTTCACGTCTGTCATGCTCGCTCACCTCCTCGGAGTTGGTCCTGCTGATGGTTCCGACGCCGCCTTGGCGGATCGGGTTCGCACACCGAGGACCGGCGGCGGACACGACGGTCCGGACCGATGCCGAGGCTCTCCTGCTCCGGCGGTCACGCCTCCCGGGTTGCCGGGAAGCGGGACTCGTTCTGTGTCGCTGGGACACAACCGCGAGGTCTTCGGTGAACGATTCGATTGTGGCGGGCAGGCTACCGGCGCCCCGGTGCGCCCCAACCCGTGGGGTACTACTCGCCGATGAGCGTCGGGTCGATGCGAACGCCCGGACCCATTGTCGACGACACCGAGACCTTCTTGATGAAGCGGCCCTTGGAGGCCGATGGCTTGCGTCGCGCCAGTTCGTCGAGCACGGCCTGCAGGTTGGCGTGGATGGCGTCGACCTCGAAGCCGACCTTTCCGATCGGGACGTGGACGTTTCCGTAGCGGTCGGTGCGGAACTCGACCTTGCCGCCCTTGAACTCCTCGACGGCCTTCGCCACGTCGTCGGTGACGGTACCGGTCTTGGGGTTGGGCATCAGGCCACGGGGGCCGAGCACCCGACCCAACTTGCCGACCGTCGGCATCATGTCGGGCGAGGCTATGGCCACGTCGAAGTCGAGCATGCCACCCTCGACCTCGGCAGCCAGGTCGTCGGCGCCCACGTGGTCGGCACCGGCCTCCTTGGCGGCTGTGGCGGCGGCGCCCTGGGCGAAGACCGCCACGCGGACGTCCTTACCGGTACCGGAGGGCAACGCAACCGTGCCGCGGATCATCTCCTCGGACTTCCGGGGGTCTACTCCGAGGCGGATCGCCAGGTCGACACTCTCGTCGAACCCGGCTGCCGGGAAGCCCTTCACCAACTCGAGGGCCTCATGGGCCGGATACTGGTGCTCCCGGTCGAATCGTGTGACGGCATCCGTATGCCGCTTTCCCCTTGCCATGTCGCCATTCCTCCTGGCTCCCTCGGTGTCGCGGTTGCCGCCGGCGGAGCGAGGTCCTCTCCTGTCCCGGAACCATCCGTTCGGATGGCCGCTGCGTTCGGTTGTGGTTCAGTGCGGTCAGACGACGGCGATGCCCATGCTGCGGGCGGTGCCGGCGACCTGCAACCTGGCATCCTCGGCGTCGATCGCGTTGAGGTCGGGCATCTTGACCTCGGCGATCTCGGTCACCTGGGTCCAGGTGATCGTGCCTGCTTCTTCGCGCCCCGGGTTCTGGGAACCCTTGTCGACGCCGGCGGCCTGGCGTACCAGGAAAGAGGTGGGCGGCGTCTTGGTCACGAACGAAAACGAGCGGTCCTCGTAGATGGTGATCTCCACCGGAATGATCTGGCCGCGCTTGTCCTCGGTGCGGGCGTTGTATTCCTTGCAGAAGTCCATGATCGCGACGCCGTGGGGCCCGAGAGCTGTGCCCACGGGCGGCGCGGGGGATGCCGCGCCGGCGGGAATCTGGATCTTGACCATTGCGGCGACGGGCTTGGTCTTGGCCATGTTCCGGAACTCTCTACTACTCGGGGATCGGTACCGACGTGGAGCCACGCCGACTCTTGAGGACGGCCAAGTCTGGTCGGAGCCCGGGGCTTTACCAACCCGCGTGGCTCCCACCATGGTGGCCGCCGGGGGGTGCCTAGAGTTGGGCCACCTGGGAGAACTCGAGTTCGACCGGGGTCTCCCGACCGAAGATGTTGACCAGCACCTTGACCTTGAGCTGGTCCTCGTTGATCTCGATGATCTCGCCGGAGAAATCGGCGAACGGGCCTTCCTTGACCCGCACGGTCTCGCCCTTTTCATATCCGAACCGGGCCCGGGTCTTGCGGGGGGTTTCGGGGCTGTCCTCGTCCGGGACCTGGAGGAGGTTCTCGACCTCGCGACGACCGAGGGGCAGCGGCTTCCCGCCGGAACCCACGAAGTTGACGATCCCCGGCGTGTCGCGTACCGCAGCCCAAATGGAGTCGTCCAGGTGGCATCGGACGAGCAGGTAACCGGGGAACATCTTCTTCGAGACGGTCGCCTTGCGGCCGTTGCGGAACTCGACAACGTCCTCCATGGGGATTATGACCTCGTGGATCCGGTCCTCGAGGTTCATCGATGCGATGCGGGATTGGAGGTTCTTGCTGACCTTCTTCTCGTAACCCGACTGGGTGTGCACGACGAACCACTTGCCGGGCCGGTCGTAGGGGCTTTCGACCGGTGTCCGGGCCTCGACCTCCTTCTCGAAGAGCCCATCCTCGTCGACGACGACGTGGGCCTCGTCGGCAATCGGCGGCTCGGCCTCGGGTGCGGGTTCGACGGCCGGCTCGGAAGCAGGTTCGACGCTGGTCGGGTCGGCTTCGGCCACCACGGGGTCGACCGTGCCGGTGGGCAGCAGGTCGGCGGCCTCCTGGACGGAGATCTCGGTTTCTTCGTTGATGCTCATCAGACGTCGAACAGTTCGAGGATGGAATTGGAGAACAGCCAGTCGAGGCCGGCAACCAGGACCGTGACGATCGTGATGGTGATCACGACGACGACCGTGTAGTTGAGGGTCTCGGAGCGGGTCGGCCAGGCAACCTTGCGCAGCTCGGCCCGGCATTCCCGGAAGAACTGGAGGGGCCCTGTGCGCTCTTCCTTCGTCCGCTGCTGGGAGGACTCACGACGGGTACGGATCGGCTCGCCGTCGGCGTCGACCTCGCCCTGGCGCTGCATCATGCGCCTCTGTTCGCGGTTCATGGACATGGTGGAGCCTTCAGGGGATGGAGAGGTTCGTTGGTCGGTCAGTCAGCCTAGGGGCGGTTCTGGTCGTGCACTCCCGCCGGGTGGACGCCGTCGGGGGATTCGCAGGGCAGGAGGGACTCGAACCCTCAACCGCCGGTTTTGGAGACCGGTGCTCTGCCAATTGAGCCACTGCCCTTTTCGTTCGGCTCCTGTCCGGGTGGACTGGCGCTGAACCGGCCACAGGGTACCAGCCGCCCCGGTCGGGGAACCGGGGGTTTCGGCACGCCGGCGATCGCTCAGCGGGTCTCCTTGTGGGGCACGTGGGTGCGGCACCAGCGGCAGTACTTCTTGATCTCGATGCGCTCGCGGGTGTTGACCTTGGACTTGGTGGTGATGTAGTTGCGCCGCTTGCACTCCTGACATTCCAGGGTGACGGACACTCGCTTGTCGGACGCCATTTTCGCAGGGCTCGCTCTCTGGGATTGCGGGTGGTGGGTGTTGGACTCGGTAGCGACGGACAGATTCGAACTGTCGACCTCCCGATTATGAGTCGGGCGCTCTCACCAGCTGAGCTACGTCGCCAGCGAGCTCCCTGACAGAATCGAACTGTCGACCTTCTCCTTACCATGGAGACGCTCTGCCGACTGAGCTAAGGGAGCCCGACCGCTGTTAGCGGACGCCAAAGGATGCCACGGCACCGGGGCATCCCCAACGTGTGCAGCGGCTTCAGGCGGCGGGCCGTCTGTACCATGCCCGCCATGCATGTGCGCCTCGCCCGGACCGACGACGCCGAGGCGATCCGGTCGATCTACAACCACGAGGTCCTGACCTCGATGGCGACGTTCGACCTCGTCGAGCGCTCGACCGAGGACCAGGTGGCCTGGCTGACGGCGCGGTCGGGGGCGTTCAGCGTGCTCGTCGCCGAACTCGACGGCGACGTGGTCGGCTTCGCCTCGCTCTCGCCGTTCAGGGAGCGGGCCGCCTACCGGACCTCGGTCGAGAACTCCGTGTACGTCCACGGGGATCACCGGAGACATGGGGTTGCCGACCGGCTGTTGGGCGAACTCCTGTCGACCGCCCGCGACAGCGGCTTCCACTGTGTGATGGCACGCATCGGGGGTGGCAACGAGGCGAGTGTCGCGCTGCACCGTAAGCACGGCTTCACCCTGGTCGGGGTCGAGCGCGAAGTGGGCCGCAAGTTCAGCCGCTGGCAGGACGTGACCCTCATGCAGGCGCTCCTGGACTGAGTCCCGACCCGAAGCGGACCCGCACGAGGCGGGTCCGATCCAGATTTCGAGCGTGGGCCGGGGAGGATTTGAACCTCCGAAGGCAATGCCGACGGGTTTACAGCCCGTTCCCTTTGGCCACTCGGGCACCGACCCGGGAGACGCGGAGGATAGCGGCGGACGGAGCGGGTCGGGCGGGGGCGTGCCAGCCGAGGACCGGTAGCGTGCCGGCCATGTCTTCCTTCGACGTGGTATCCGAGATCGATTTCCAGGAGGTCCGCAACGCCGTGGACCAGGCCGCCCGTGAGGCAGCCACCCGCTTCGACTTCAAGGGCACCGACTCGGTCGTCGAACTGTCCGGCGACGGCATCAGGCTCGAGTCCTCCACCGAGGACCGCCTGGCCGCCCTCCTCGTGGTGCTCGAGGAGAAGTTGGTGCGTCGCAAGGTCTCGCTCAAGGTCCTCGACTGGGGCAACGTCGAACAGGCCGGCGGCGGCAGATCACGCCAGGTTGCCGGCCTCAGGGCCGGCATCTCGGGCGACGACGCCCGCACGATCAACAAGCTGGTCAAGGGTCTGGGGCTCAAGGGAATCCAGTCGCAGACCCAGGGCGACCAACTTCGGGTCACCGGCAAGAAGCGTGATGCGCTGCAGGAGGTGATCGCCGCCATCAAGGAGGCGAACCTCGACCTGCCCCTGCAGTTCACGAACTTCCGGGACTGAGACCGGGGCGTCGGTCCCCGGGAGACAGGCCCTAGGAAATGGGCCCGCCCTGCATGGTGCCACCACGCCAGTTGCCCTCGCGCAGGCGGACGACCCGGTCGGCCGTCGCCGGGTGCGTCGAGAACATCCTCGGCATGCCTCCGCCCCCGCGGGCGTCGGCCCTGAGCGGGTTGACGATGTAGGCGGATGCCTGGTTCGGGTCGACGCCGGACGGGATGCGGGCGGCGGCGTACTCGAGCTTTTCGAGCGCCTGGGCCAGTGGCTCGCCATCACCGATCAGTCGGGCGGCTGAGGCGTCGGCCTGGAACTCCCGGCTGCGGCTGATGGCAGCCTGGATCATGAGGGCGGCGATCGGAGCGAGGATGGCAAAGGCGATCTGGCCGAACATGTTGCTGTTGCGGTTGCGGCCTCCCCCACCGAACATCGAGGCGAACATCGCCATGCGGGCGATCATGGTGATGCCCATGCCGACGGCTGCGGCGACCGAGCCGATGAGGATGTCGCGGTTGCGGACGTGCATGAGTTCGTGGGCCAGCACGCCGCGGATCTCGTACCAGGAGAGGTTGTCGATGAGGCCCTGCGTGATGGCGACCGCTGCATGGTCGGGGTTGCGGCCGGTGGCGAAGGCGTTGGGCTGCGGGTTGGGTGACACGTAGAGCTTCGGCATCGGCAACCCGCCAGCCTGCGTGAGCTCGGTCATGACCCGGTGGTAGTCGGGAAACTGCTCCGGGCCGGCGAGCTTCGCCTTGGCGGAGGCGATTGCGACCTTGTCGCTGAACCAGTAGGCGCTGCCGACGATGACCAGCCCCAGCCCCAACCCGAGCACCAGCCCGCCGGTGCCGCCGATGGCCCCACCGACCACGACGAACAACCCGCCGAGGAGGGCCAGCAGTGCGAAGGTCTTCATGCCGTTGATCATGGGTGGGGTGGTGCTCCTTGGTTCGGGGTGCCCCCCGATCCTACGACCCGAGGTACGTGAGTCGGCATCGCCATCCTCACCGGTCGGCCACCCCCTGGAGCGCCCCGCGGACTCAGTCGTAGTAGCCGGAGTGCAGGTACACGGTGGGGACGCCTTCGGAGCGGTACATGGCGAGGTTCCTCGGGTCGTCGTCGATGGCGAGGGTCGGTTCGTAGCCGTCGGTGCGCAGCCCGGTGAGGATCGCACGCTTCACGTCGGGGGAGGTGACATGGCCGGCATCGTCGGCCCGCATGGCGAGCAGGTCCCACGGCACGGCGTGGCGCTCCATCCACGCCACGGTCGTGTCGGCCAGTCTTGCCGGGCGGGCGGTCAGCAGCACGATGGTGCGGCCGTCACGGAACCGCTCGACCAGTCGGATGCCCTCGGGGATCGGCGGATCGTCGACGGAGGCCTCGAAGAACGCCGCCCAGTCGCGCTCTGCACCATGGAGGTGGTGCTGGCGTCCGGAGGCGTCCGAGAGCACCCCGTCGACGTCGACGATTACCACCGGGCCAGGGCCCGGCACCCCGTCCCGGGCGATGCGGATCCCGGAGACGGTTCAGTCCTCCTCGGGGGACTCGGCAGCCCGTTCCCGGATCTCGGCGACCACGCCGGCGTCGGCGAGGGTGGTGGTGTCTCCCAGGTCGCGGCCCTCGGCGACGTCGCGCAGCAGCCGGCGCATGATCTTGCCGCTTCGGGTCTTGGGCAGGTCCGGCACGAGGAAGACGGCCTTCGGACGGGCGATCGGGCCGAGCTTGGTGGCCACGTGGCCCCGGACCTCCTCGCCCAGTTCGGGGGTCGGCTCGTTGCCGCCGCGCAGGATCACGTAGCCGATGATGGCCTGGCCGGTGGTGGCATCGGTGGCGCCGACCACGGCGGCCTCGGCGACGGCGGGGTGGTCGACGAGCGCCGACTCGACCTCGGCGGTGGAGATGCGGTGGCCCGACACGTTCATGACGTCGTCGACGCGGCCGAGTAGCCACAGGTAGCCGTCGTCGTCGACCTTGGCGCCGTCGCCGGCGAAGTAGCGGCCCTCGAAGCGCGACCAGTAGGTGTCGTGGTAGCGCTCGGGGTCGCCCCAGATGCCGCGCAGCATCGCAGGCCACGGGCGGGTGATGGTGAGGTAGCCGCCACCCCGCTCGACCGGGTTGCCCGCATCGTCGACGAGTTCGGCGAACACGCCGGGGATGGTGTGGCAGGCCGAGCCGGGCTTGGTGGTGGTGACGCCGGGCATCGGCGAGATCATGTGGCCGCCGGTCTCGGTCTGCCACCAGGTGTCGACGATCGGGCACGAACTTCCGCCGATGTGTTCGTGGTACCACATCCAGGCCTCGGGGTTGATGGGCTCGCCGACGGTGCCGAGCACCCGCAGCGACGAGAGGTCGTGGCGGGCGGGATCTTCGGCGCCCCACTTCATGAAGGTCCGGATGGCGGTGGGTGCCGTGTAGAGCTGGGTGACGCCGTAGCGCTCGATGATGTCCCAGAGCCGATCCCTGGGCCAGTCGGCCCGGTCGCCGGTGCGGTGTTCGGGCCGCGGCGTGTCGGGGGTGCCCTCGTACATGACCGAGGTGCAGCCGTTGGTGAGCGGTCCGTAGACGATGTAACTGTGGCCGGTGACCCAGCCGATGTCGGCGGCGCACCAGTAGACGTCCTCGTTGCGGCGCACGTCGAACACGTACCTGTGGGTGTATGCCACCTGGGTCAGGTAGCCGCCGGTGGTGTGCATGATGCCCTTGGGCTTGGCGGTGGTGCCCGAGGTGTAGAGCAGGTACAGGAGTTGCTCGCTGTCCATCGGCTCGGCGGGGCAGTCGGGTGAGGCGTCGGCCATGAGGTCGTGCCACCAGAGGTCGCGCCCGTCGGCCATGGTGACCTCGGTGTCGCAGCGGTTGACGACGACGACGTGCTCGACGCTGGGGGCGCCGATGTCGAGTGCGGCGTCGACGTTGACCTTCAGGGCCGACGGGGCACCGCGGCGGTAGCCGGCGTCGGCGGTGATGACGAGGCGGGCTTCGGCGTCCTCGCAGCGGTCGACGATCGAGTCGGGTGAGAAGCCGCCGAAGATGACGCTGTGGGCGACCCCGATGCGGGTGCAGGCCAGCATGGCGATCGGAAGTTCGAGGATCATCGGCATGTAGATGGCGATGCGGTCGCCGCGTTCGAGGCCGAGGCCCTTGAGCACGTTGGCGAAGCGGCTGACCTCGTCGAGGAGTTCGGCGTAGGTGATCTGGCGGGTGTCGCCGGGCTCGCCCTCCCAGAAGTAGGCGATGCGGTCGCCGTGGCCGGCCTCGACGTGGCGGTCGAGGCAGTTGGCCGACAGGTTCAACTTGCCGCCGATGAACCACTCCGCGTAGGGGAGGTCCCATTGCAGGGTGGTGTGGAAGTCCTCGTCCCAGGTGAGCAGCTCTCGGGCCTGGCGGGCCCAGAAGGCCTCGTAGTCGACGGCTGCCTCGTCGTGGTGCGATCGGTCGGACAGGTGGGCCGCGGCGGCGAACTCCGCAGACGGCGGGAAGGTCCGGTCCTCGACGTAGTAGTCCTCGATGGTGGGCTCACCCATGACGCGACCCTGTTCCTTCGTCTCGACGTTGCGACCCGTCGACCCTAGCGAACGCGACACGACCCGTCAGGAGGCGGTGGCCTCCACCGTCCACTCGAGTGCTGCGAACCCGCCGAGGCCCGTTTCGTCGAGGAGGGCCTCGGATTCGGTGATGCGGCTGCGGGCCCCCATGGCGGCCAGGTCGCCGGCGGCGGCGCCTTCCTGCCAGAGTCGGCGGCCCTCGTCGACCAGGTCGTCGATGCCGTTGGCCAGCAGGAATGCCACCTGTGTGGTGACGGTCGGTGTGCCTGGGAGCTGGTCGATGGCGACCTCCACGGTCACGTCCTGGCTGCCGGGGGCGTCGAGCGGGTGGCCGCCGCGCTCGTGGCCCCGGTAGGTGCGCAGCCACTCGCCCCACGGACGTTGGGCCAGGTCGGCCGTCGTCGAGGCGTAGTCGAACGCCAGCAGCACGCCCCGGTCGAGCAGGCCCAGGGCCCGGCCCACCCAGGCGGCGGCGTCATCCTGCAGCGGGATCCGGGCGCCGTCGACCGGGTCGGGCAGGCCGACCACGTCGACCGCCTCCCCCACCACCTCGACGAAGCCCTCATCTCCGACACCGACCCGGACCTCGTGCCAGGCGCCGTCGAACGCCGCGAGCATACGGAAGGCCAGGTTGTCGAGCAGTTCGTTGGCCACGACCACCCCCGTGACCGGACCGTCCGGCAGGTCGGAGAGCCGCTCGACACCAGAAGGAAGGCCCTCACGTAGGGCATCGGACCGCTCGACAGCCATGTACCGGCCGTCGGCCAGACAGGCAGGGGCTGTGGCCAGCACCGAGCGGGCCAGCGTGCCCCGTCCCGCACCGGCCTCGACCACGGTGAAGTCGACCGGTCGGCCGAGCCGCTCCCAGACGCCGTCCATCCAGCGGGCCAGCACGGCACCGAACAGCGGCCCGACCTCGGGGCTCGTGATGAAGTCCCCCCGACGGCCGGCAGCACCACCCGATGCGTAGAAGCCTTCGGCAGGGTCGTAGAGGCAGGCGTCGACGTACTCATCGAAGCACAGCGGACCCTGTCCGCGGACCAGCGCCGTCAGCCGGTCGACGGGACCGGCGATGTCAGCCCCCGAGGGCCAGCAGGCTGACGTCGGTGAAGCGTGCCACCACCTGGGGCACGACCCCGAACAGCAGCGTCACGCCGCCGCAGATGACCAGCGCCGAGGTCAGCGACGGGGTGAACGGCACCGGGCGGTGGTCGCCCTCGGGCGCATCCTCGGCCCACATCTTCAGGAGCACGGCGGCGTAGTAGTACAGCGCGATCACGGCGTTGACGGCGGCGATCACCGCCAGGGCGTAGCCCCACGGCTCGCCGGCGGTCGCCAGCACCCGGAAGACCTCGAACTTGGCGAACCAGCCGCCCAGTGGCGGGATGCCGGCCAGCGACCCGAAGAAGATCGTCATGGCTACCGTCATCGCCGGGGCGTAGTGGAAGGCGCCCGAGAACGACCCGATCTCGGTGGAACCGCTGCGGCGGGCCAGCGTGATGATGACGGCGAAGGCGCCCAGGTTCATGGCGGCGTAGACGGCCAGATAGGTGACCACCGCCGACAGGGCCTGATCGCCGATTGCGCCGCTGTGCCCCGCCACCGCAAGCGGGGCGATGATGAAGCCGGTCTGGGCGACGCCCGAGTAGGCCATGAGCCGCACCAGGTCGGTCTGGCGCAGGGCGATCAGGTTGCCGACCGTCATGGACACGGCGGCGAGGATCCAGACCAGCGGCTCGAACACCTCGGGCCGCGCATAGAAGCCGACGTAGACGAGCTGCAGCAGGGCGACGAAGCCCGCGGCCTTCGAGGCGACCGCCAGGAACGCCGTGACCGGGGTGGGGGCACCCACGTAGACGTCGGGCGCCCAGGTGTGGAACGGCGCCGCCGAGACCTTGAAGGCGAACCCGGCCACGACGAACACGATGCCCATGGTGACGACCGCCACCGACGGTCCGGCGCCGACCAGGGCGTCGGCGATGTGCGACAGTTGCGTCGAGCCGGCCACGCCGAACAGCAGCGACATGCCGTAGAGCATCACCGCCGAGGCGAACACGCCCATCAGGTAGTACTTGAGCCCCGCCTCGTTGGAGCGCAGGTCGCGCTTGCGCCACGCCACCATCAGGTAGGCCGGGATCGACAGCAGCTCGAGCGCCACGAAGATCGAGATGAGGTCGCGCGACGACGCCATCATCACCATGCCCATGAGCGATGCCAGCAGCAGGCCGTAGTACTCGTTCTCCCAGTAGTCGCCCTCGGCCACGTAGTTCGTGGACAGCAGGATCACGACGTAGCCGGCCAGCAGGAAGATGGCCTTGGTGACGAGCGCGAAGTCGTCGACCACGTAGGCGCCGCCGAACATGGTGCGGTCGGCGCCGTCGAGGGCGAGCGTCAGGATCGGAATGAGCGTTGCCAGCACCCCGAGTCCGGCCAGCGCCGCCGTGTAGGGCCGGGCCCTTTCGAGGAAGACGATGTCGACCAACGTGATCAGGGCACCGACGCACAGCAGCGTGATCTCGGGCGCGAAGGCGTGCCAGTCGATCGGCGGGCGCTCGAACGCCAGGGTCAGCAGCTCGACGGACACGGGTCAGCCCCCAACCGCCGCATGCTCGTCGACGCCATGTTCGTCGGCGACCGAGATCTCGTAGACGTCGGCGCAACCCAGCGCCTTTGCCTGTTCGGCTGTCAGTTCCGAGACTTCAACCTTGAGGCACTGGTGCAGCGAGGCATCGACGGCGCCATCGGAGAGCCGGAACACGAGGTTCGGGTAGACGCCGATGGCGACGATCAGGACGAGCATCGGCGCCCATGCGATCCACTCTTCACGCGACGTGTCGGTGATGTGCGGATCGTTCGCGAACTCGTCCGGCGGCGTGCCGAAGGCGGTCCGTTGGAGTAGCCAGAGCAGGTAGCCGGCGGCCAGGACCGTGCCGACCGCTGCGATGACCATGAAGGTGCGGAAGGTCTCGACCGGCACGCCGTTGGCCGGGCTGTAGGCCGACAGGATCGCCGGGAACTCCCCCCAGAAGCCGGCCAGCCCCGGCAGGCCCAGCGACGCCATCGCACAGAGGCCGAAGATCCAGCCCATGCGGGGTGCCTGTACGAGCAGGCCGCCCAGGCTGCTGATCTCGAGAGTGTGGTAGCGCTCCTTCATCGAGCCGGCGAGGAAGAAGAGCATCCCGGTGATGAGGCCGTGGGCGACCATGCCCATGACGGCGGCGTTGATGCCGAAGTCGGTGAGGGTGGCGATGCCGAGCATCACGAAGCCCATGTGGGCCACCGACGAGAAGGCGATGAGGCGCTTCATGTCGGTCTGGGCGAGGCAGCCGAGGGCACCGTAGATGATGCCGATGACCGCCAGCAGGCCGATCCAGGGGGCCCACTCGACAGCGGCCTCAGGGAGGATCGGGATGGCGATGCGGATGAAGCCGTAGGTGCCGAGCTTCAGGAGCACGGCCGCCAGGATCACCGAGCCGACCGTCGGGGCCTCGGTGTGGGCGTCGGGCAGCCAGGTGTGAAACGGAAACATCGGCACCTTGATGCCGAAGCCGAGGAACATGCCGCCGAAGATCCAGAGTTGGGCCGTGCGCGACACCCCGTGGGATGCCACGGCGTCGGCCAGGTCGGTGAACACGAACGACTCGGCGCCCGTCAGGAAGAACAGGGCCAGGAAGCTCACCAGCATCAGCGCCGATCCGAACAGCGTGAACAGGAAGAACTTGAGCGAGGCGTAGCGTCTGTTCGGGCCACCCCAGACGGCGATCATGAAGAACATCGGGAGCAGCACGAGTTCGAAGAACACGAAGAACAGGACCAGGTCCTGGGCGACGAACGTGCCGACCATCCCGGTCTCGAGGATCAGGATCAGGATCAGGAACGCCTTGGGGTTGTGGGGCTCGGGGAAGTGGTTCCAGCTGTAGACGATGCACAACGGCACGATCAGCACGGTCAGCAGGATGAGCGGCAACGACATGCCGTCGATCCCCATCGAGTAGTGGCTCGAGATGACGTCGATCCAGACCCTGTCGACGGCGAACTGCAGCCGGTCGGTGTGGCCGATGTCGAACTCGATGAGGAGCAGTACGGCGACCAGCGCCACCCACAACGAGGTGACGAGGGCGACCAGCTTGTGCCGGTCCTCCTGGTAGCGGGGGATGAGCAGCATGAGCGCCACACCCACCAGCGGTGAGAACGTTACGACCGTGAGGCCCCAACCGTCGAGCAGATTTTCCATGTCGGCCGTCTCCTAGACGATGACGATGAGTATCCCGGCGAGGACCGTGGCAGCGGCGAAAAGGATCGCCGCATAGTCCTGGACCTTGCCGGTCTGGATTTTTCGGAGTTCTCCGCCCGCACCCGATGAGGCGCGACCCGAGGTATTGATGATGCCGTCGACGACCAACTGGTCGAAGCGGTGGTACACGAGGTTGCCCGCCTTGACGGCGTTCTCCCCGGCAGCATTGACGACGCCGTCGATGACGTCCTGGTCGACCTTGTAGGCGGCAGCGGCGACAGGCCCCTTGGTGCCGCCGGCGATGATGTCGGTGTAGAGGTGGTCCAGGTAGTACTTCTGGACGAGGAAGGTGTGGCCCATCTTCGCCAGCGGGTATCTGCTGGTCAGGCCGTCCGGGAGTTCGGTGAGGCTCTCACCGGCGGCCTTCGAGGCTGCCTCGACCTTGACGAAGTAGTACCAGCCGGCCACGGCGATCCCGGACAGGACCACCAGCGTCGACGCGATCGCCAGCGACCAGCTGGGCGTGCCGTGCGAGATCGACGGGAAGTAGGCGGCGACCGGTTCGACGAAGTGGCCGAACCGCTCCTGGAGCGACCCGGGTACCAGCGGGAAGCCCTTCGGGAGGTTCAGGAGGCCGGCCACGATGGCGAGTCCGGCGAGGATCCAGAGCGGAACGACGATGCGTGGGCCCGACTCGTGGGGGGTGCCGTGGCCGCGGAACTCGCCGAAGAAGGTGAGGTAGATGCAGCGGGTCATATAGGCGGCGGTCAACGCGGCGGTGGTGACTCCCATGACCAGCATGAACGTGTAGGCGCCGTTGCCGCCGGTGCCGCCGAACAGGCCCCAGCCGCCGGTGCCTACGAGGATCTCGTCCTTGGACCAGAAGCCGGCCAACGGCGGCAGCCCGGCGAGGGCGATCGATCCGATGACGAACGTCCGGTAGGTGTGCGGCATGTGCTTTCGGAGGCCGCCCATGTCTGACTTCATGTCGAACGAGTGCACGGCGTGTGCGGCCGACCCCGACCCGAGGAACAGGCAGGCCTTGAAGAAGGCGTGCGTGAACAGGTGGAACAGGGCCGCCGTCCAGGCACCGACGCCGAGGGCCATGACCATGTATCCCAGCTGTGAGATGGTCGAGTAGGCGAGCACCTTCTTGATGTCGCGCTGTACGAACGCAAGGCAGGCGCCGACCAGGGTCGTGAGCCCGCCGATGAGGGCCATGAGGTTGATCGAGCTGCCGCCGATCGAGAAGCCCTCGAAGAACACGCCGTACATGCGGGCGATCATGAACACGCCGGCGACGACCATGGTGGCGGCATGGATGAGCGCCGAGACCGGTGTGGGTCCGGCCATGGCGTCCGGCAGCCAGGTGTGCAGGAGGAACTGGCCTGACTTCGACATGACGGCGGCCATCAGGCAGCAGGACGCCACCAGCAGCGCCGTGTGCGAGAGCCGGCCGGCGCCCGCCAGGGCATTCGTCTCGGCGATCGAGAACGAACCGAACTGACCGGGTAGTGCCGAGCCGACGGTGAAGAACAGGATCGTGACACCGACGATGAGGCCCATGTCGCCGACCCGGTTGGTGAGGAACGCCTTGAGCGCTGCGTCGCTGTTGGGTTTCTCCTCCCACCAGTGGCCGATCAGCACGAAGGAGCAGACGCCGACCAATTCCCACGAAACCAGGAGCTGCAGCGTGTTCTCGGAGACGACGAGCAGCAGCATCGAGGCGGTGAAGAGCGACAGGAAGGCGAAGAAGTGCGTGTAGCGCTGGTCGCCGGCGACGTATTCGGTGGAATACACGTGCACCAGCAACGAGACGAGGGTGACGACCACCAGCATCATCACGGCGGGCCCGTCGACGAGGGTGCCGGCGGTGAACGTGACGTCGTTGAGTTCGAACCAGGTGACGGTGTTGTGAACGGCCAGGGAGGGATGGCCGGCGGCGTGGCCCTCGTCGGCGTGGCCCTCGTCGGCGTGGTCCTCGGCGGCGGCGACGGCCCGATGAACCTCCTCGCCCTCGAAGTTGTCGCGGTGGTCGATCCACGCGGCGGCGGTCAGCAGCGACAGCACGAAGGCGATGCCGACGAGGGCGATGCCGAGTTCGGAGCCGCCCCTCGGCATCCGCTTGCCGAAGAACAGGATCCCGAGGAACGACAGCGCCGGCAGCGCCGGGATCAGCCAGGCGTTGCGCAGCAGCCAACTCCCGCCCTCGGTGATCCCGAGGGACAGGCCGGATGCCGTCGTGGCGGCCAGGGTGAGCAGATCGGTCACGTCAGCCCCTCAACTGGTCGATGCCGGCGAGGTCGATGCTGCGGCGGTTCCGGTACAGCAGCAGCACCATGGCCAGCCCCACACCGACCTCGGCGGCGGCCACGGCGATGATGAACAGGGCGAAGATCTCGCCGCCGACGGTCGCGCGGACCGCCGAGAAGGCAACCAGGTTGATGTTGACGGCGTTGAGGATCAGTTCGATCGACATGAGGACGAGCACGCCGTTGCGTCGGGCCAGCACGCCGTAGACGCCGATGGCGAACAGGGCGGCGGCGAGGAGGAGGAACTGGTTGAGCAGCATCTCAGTCCTTCCTCGCCACGACGATCGCCCCGATGAGGGCGGCCAGCAGCAGGACGGACACGGCCTCGAACGGGACGATGTACTGGCTGAAGATCGTGTCACCGATCTCGGCGGTGAGGCTCGGGGCGGCACGGTTCACGGCGGCGTCGCCGAACGAGTCGAGCACTGCACCGCCGGTGACGACCAGTACCAGAACGCCGACCAGCACGGCCATGCGGCGCTTTTCGGTGTCGGCCTCCTCGTCCTCACCCAGGGCGCCCCGGGTGAGCATGATGCCGAACAGGAACAGCACGACGATCGCCCCGATGTAGACGAGGACCTGCGTGACGCCGACAAACTCGGCGCCCAGCAGGATGAAGATCCCGGACACGCCGGCCAGCACGATCACGAGGTAGAGCGCAGCGTGGACCACGTTGCTGGTGGTGACCATGCGCAGGGCCGCCACGATCATCACCAGGGCCAGGATCCCGAACGCGATGTTCTGGGCGACGACGGTGTCGCCGCTCATCAGCGAATCGAAGCCCTGGAGGGCGGCCAGCACGGTCACCGGGGCACCTTGGCCTTCTTGGCCTCGCTGCCGGCCTCGTACTCCGTGAAGTCGGGAACCGTCTCCATCCACTTGCCCAGGAGGGTCTTGTCGTGGAGCAGGTCGGCGATCCTGGGCTCGGAGTACTCGAACTCCGGTGTCCAGAACAGGGCCTCGAACGGGCACACCTCGACGCAGATGCCGCAGTACATGCACAGCGCATAGTCGATGTCGAAGCGGTCGAGGGCATTTTTCTTGCGGGGCTTGCCGCCGGGACGCCGCGGTGGTGCCAGGTACTTGTGGCCCTCGATGTAGATGCACCAGTCGGGGCACTCCCTGGCGCACAGCATGCACGACGTGCAGTTCTCCTCGTGCAGGGCGATGACGCCACGCGCCCGGGTCACGGGCGCCTCCTTGACCCTCGGGTACTGGACGGTGTGGGAGCCCTTGGTGAGCGTGCGCACCATGGTCTTCATCGTGACGCCGAGGCCCTTGATGAGGCCGGGAAGCCCGGGGGCGGGCATCAGAACACCACCTTCAGCACGCCGGTTGCGACGATGTTGACGAGCGACAACGGGATGAGCACCTTCCAGGCCAGCGTCTGGAGCTGGTCCTCGCGAAAGCGCGGGTAGGTGAACCGGAACCAGAAGATCAGGAAGGCGACCAGGACGATCTTGCCCAGCAGGACCATCGGGCCGATGACGTTGAACAGGTTGTCGGTCGGGTCCAGGCCCGGCACGTACCAGCCCCCGAGGAACAGGGTTGCGGCCAGGGCCGAGAAGATGCCGGCGGTGGCGAACTCGCCGATGAAGAACATCAGGAAGCGCATACCGGAGTATTCGGTGAGGTAGCCGGTGACGAGTTCGGACTCGGCGACAGGCATGTCGAACGGAGGCTGCGTGAGCTCGGCCTGAACGGCGATCAGGAAGATCGCGAACCCCAGGAACTGCGTGATGATGAAGGGGCTGCCGATGCCGCCGAAACCGAAGATCTCCCCCTCGGCCTGCGCCATCACGATGCCCTGCATGTTGAGGGTGCCGGCCTGGATGACGACGCCCATGACCGCCAGGACCAGCGGCAACTCGTAGGCGATGAGCTGTCCCGTGGCCCGCAGGGCACCCAGCAGGGAGTACTTGGAGGCCGATGCCCAACCGGCCATGAGGATCCCGATCACGGAGATCGACGAGACCGCCAGGGCCAGGAAGATGCCCGTGTCGACGTCGATGAACATCAGGTCCGGTCCGCCGGGTATGACCAGAACAAGCAGGAACGTCGAGACCAGCACCACGAACGGCGCCGCCTTGAACACGATCCGGTCGGCGTTTTCCGGGACGATGTCCTCCTTCTGGAGGAACTTGCCGACCTCGGCGAGGAGCTGCAGCGATCCGTAGGGGCCGGCCTCCATGGGGCCGAGCCGGCTCTGCATGAAGCTCATCATCTTGAACAGGAACAGGTAGACGAGCGTGCCGGCAGGGAGCAGCACGGCCACGAGGCCGACGACCGCCCGGATGGTGGTCTGCTGCCAGTAGGCCAACTCGACGGCGAGGGTGAGGGTGTTCATCGGTCGATGTCCCCGAGGATGAAGTAGAGGCTGGCGAGGATCGAGATGACGTCGGGGACGTAGACGCCCTCGAGCAGCCACGGCGTGATCGAGACGTTGTTGAACGACGCCGAGCGGATCTTGACGCGGTACGGGACCAGCTCACCCTTGGAGACGATGTAGTAGCCCATGACGCCGAGCGGGTTCTCGGTCTCCACGTAGGCCTCTCCGGCTGGCACCTTGATGATGCGGGGCACCTTGGCCATGACCGGCCCGGAGGGGATGCCGTCGAGGCACTGCTCGACGATGGTGCAGGCCTCGCGGACCTCCTGGAGGCGCACCCAGTAGCGGGCGAACGAGTCGCCGTCGGGATGGGTCCAGACCTTCCAGTCGAGCTCCCGGTGGGCGAGGCCCATGTCGCTGTCGCGACGTAGGTCCCAGTCGACGCCGCTGGCCCGGATGTTGGCGCCGGACAGCCCGTAGGCGAGGCCGATGTCGGCCGGGACCACACCGATGTTGCGGGTCCGGGCCTCGAAGATCTCGTTGCCGGCGACCAGGTCCTCCATTTCGTCGCAGAAGGTCCGGATGCGGGCGAGAACGCCCCGGGTCTCCTCGATCCAGCCCTTGGGGAGGTCGTCCTTGAGGCCGCCGATGCGGTCGAAGTTGGGGTGGAAGCGGCCGCCGGTGACCGCCTCGATCTGGTTGAGCACGAACTCGCGGTCGCGAAAAGCGAAGAAGACGGGCGTGACGGCCCCCAGTTGCACGGCCATGTCGCCGAGGAACAGAATCACGTTGGCGATGCGGGACAGTTCGAACAGGGCGGTGCGGATCCACCTTGCCCGGGGCGGGGCCTCGACCTCCATGAGCCGCTCGGCGGCGAGGATGAACGGGACCTCGTTGGCGAAGCTGCCCAGCCAGTCGATGCGGTTCACCAGCGTGGTGACCTGCGGGTAGGTGCGGACCTCGGCCAGCTTCTCGTAGCCGCGGTGCATGTAGCCCATGACAGGTTCGGCGGCGACGACCCGTTCGCCGTCGAGCCGCACGATGATGCGCAGGGTGCCGTGGGTGGCCGGGTGCTGCGGTCCGATGTTGAGGGTCATGCCCTCGGTTTCGAGTTCGACGTTCACGCGTGCGTCGGCGGCCTGGGCGGCGATGTAGGCGAGCTGCTGGGTGTCGGTCATGCGTCGTCGCCTTCTTCCGACGCCTCGTCGTCGCCCGGCATGAGTTCCACGTCAACGATCCCCGGCCACGGCTTGATGCGCCGGGCCAGCAGTGGGTAGTCCTTGCGCAGTGGGTTCCCCTCGAAGGCGCCAGGCAGGTAGAGGTGGACCAGGTTGGGGTGGCCCCTGAAGCTGATGCCGAACATCTCCCAGGCCTCCCGCTCGTGCCAGTCGGCACCCGCGTAGGCGGGTATCCACGAGTCGACCTCGGGCCGGTCGTCGGGAAGGTCGGCCTTGACCGTGATGCCGAGGCCGGACACGGGGTCGTGGACACGGGCGAGCACCTGGAAGCGGGTCTCGCCGCCGGTGGTGCCCCACTCCATGGGTCCCGGTTCGCTCACCTCGGGGTCGTTGACCTGGGCGTCCATGTCGCGCCCGTAGGGCGAGGGCTTCCAGTCGATGGCGGACAGGAAGTTGAAGTACGACATGCCGCAGCGGTCGCGGAGGGCGACGCCTGCGGCCAGCCAGGAGTCGGCGGTCACCCGCACCCACACATCGACTCCGGGATGCACCTCGCCGGTTACGAACCCATCGCCCAGGGCTTCGACGAGGGTCGACACGAGGGCGTCGCGTGCAACGTCGACGGTGGGCGCCTCGACGTCGTCGACCGTGTCCACGGATTCCTCAGGAGACGACAATGGGGTCTCCGTTCCAGCGTTCGCCCATGTCCTCAGATCGGATTCGCTCCTGGAGAAGCACGATGCCCTCGAGTAGCGCCTCGGGGCGTGGCGGGCAGCCGGGCACGTACACGTCGACGGGAATGATCTGGTCGACGCCCTTGGTGACCGAGTAGGAGTCCCAGTAGGGGCCGCCGCAGTTGGCACAGGAGCCCATCGAGATCACGTACTTGGGGTCGGGCATCTGTTCGTAGAGACGCTTGACCGCCGGTGCCATCTTGTCGGTGACGGTGCCCGAGACGACGACGAGGTCGGCCTGGCGGGGCGAGGCCGGGAACGGGATCACGCCGAGGCGCATGACGTCGTAGCGGGGCGAGGCGAAGGCGGCACCCATCTCGATGGCACAGCAGGCGAGGCCCCACTGGTACACCCAGAGGGAGTACTTGCGGCTGACGTTGAGCAGCGCTGTGAGTGGCTTCGGCAGCTTGCCGTTCTCTACGAGTCCCATGTCCAGTTCGTTGCCCTGCTCCTCAGATCCAACGCAGCAGTCGCTTGCGCCAGGCGTAGAAGAGGCCCAGAGCGAGGATGAAGATGAAGATGGCCATCTCGACGAGGCCGAACACGCTGTAGGACTCGAGTCGGGCGGCCCACGGGAAGATGAACACTGCCTCCACGTCGAAGAGCACGAACATGAGGGCGAACACGTAGTACCGGATGTTCGACTGGCTCCAGCGGTCGCCCTGCGGGTCGACACCGCTCTCGTAGTTCATGACCTTCTGGACGGTGGCTCGCTTCGGGCGGAGCAGGCTGCTGAGCCCGATGAAGATGCCGACCAGCACGACGGCGAGGCCGCCGAAGACAACGACCATCAACCAGTTTCGGAGGAACTCGGACACGAAGGGTGAACCTAACGGATTGCGGGAAGATAGGCGGGCGTGAAGGGTGCCGGACGACGCCGTCGCGGCCCTTCGGGGAGGTTAGCGGGCAGCGCCACCTTCGCCGTGTGAAACGGCCGCGAACCGGCTGTGACCCGGATCATCTCAACCCCCCACCAGGACGGGGACGGCGTCCCTCGCCAGGTCGACGAGCGGGCCGGGGACGACGCCCAGGAACAGCACAAGGGCGACCGACGCGGTGATCACGATGCGGGGTCCCCATGGGGTGGCATCGGTGTCATCTTCCGGGCCTCCGTCCTCGATGTACATCGCCACGAGGATCCGCAGGTAGACGAAGGCGGCTACGGCGGCGGCCACCATGGCGATCCCGGCGAGGGCATAGGAGCGACCTTCCGCAGCGGCGGCGATCACGCCGAACTTGGCCACGAAGCCTGCCGTGAACGGCACGCCGGCCTGTCCCAGCAGCAGCACGGCGAATGCACCGGCCAACCATGGCCGACGTGCGCCGAGCCCCCGGTAGGCATCGAGGCCGTGGCGGTCGTCGCCGGTGCCACCCACGACGGTGACCACGGCGAAGCTGCCGCAGGCCAGAAGCGTGTACGCCCCGAGGTAGGCGAGCACGGCGGCCGTGCCGCGATCGGATGCGGCCTGCACGCCGACCAGCAGGAACCCGGCGTGGGCGATCGACGAGTACGCCAGCATGCGCTTGACATCGGTCTGGACGACCGCCACGATCGATCCGCCCAGCACGGTGAGGATGGCGAGGCCCCACACGGCGGGCTGCCACTCCCCCGACCACGAGCCGAACGTCAGCACGAAGACCCGCAGCAGTGCGGCAAATCCGGCGGCCTTCACGCCGGCGGCCATCCAGGCGACCACCGGGGTCGGGGCACCCTGATAGACGTCGGGGGCCCAGGCGTGGAACGGCACGGCTGCAACCTTGAAGCCCAAACCGACCAGCAACAGGCCGAAGCCGACCAGCAGCATCCCGTCCTCGAGCAGGATGGTGGTCGACAGGTAGCCGGCGATGCGGGCGAGGCCGGTGGAGCCGGTGGAGCCGTACACGAGTGCGATCCCGTAGAGCAGGAACGCCGAGGCGAACGCCCCCAGCACGAAGTACTTGAGGGCCGCCTCCTGCGACTGGATGCGGCGCAGGTGTAGTGCGGCCATGACGTAGGCGGCGATCGACAGCAACTCGAGTCCGAGGAACAGCACGATCAGGTCGTTGGCCGATGCCATGACCACGCCGCCTGCGGCTGAGAGGAGCAGCAGTACGTAGATCTCGACGCCCGGCAGGTCCTCGCGGGTGAGGTAGGCCCGGGAGAGCAGTGCCGTGGCTACCACGGCGACGGCGAGCAGGGCGGTCACGAACAGCGTCGAACCGTCGATCCCGACTGCGCCGGCCAGGAACGAGCGGGCACCGTCGTCCTGGACCTCGTTCCAGAGCGGGACGACCGACACGAGCACGGCAAGGCCGGCCACGATCGTCCAGGCGGCAGGCAGCCACTCGGGCAACCGCCGCACCAGCGAGGCGACGGTCAGCAGCAGCACAGCCGCACCGGCGAGGACCAGCAGCGGGACCAGCGCCCACCAGAGCACCTCGGGGGTGGCGACGGTTCCGGCCTGGGCGAACATCAGCGACCCTCTTCCGAATCCGCGGCACCATCAGGGACGATGTCGACGCCCATGCGGCTGGTCGGCTCGTGGAAGCCGTCGACGTGTCGTTCCACGTGTTCGACGAGGGCGTCGACCGCCGGCTCCATGCGCTCGATGACCGGCTTCGGGTAGATGCCGAGCACCACGATCAGCACCAGCAGCGGTGCCAGGACCAGGCCCTCGCGCAGGCGCAGGTCGGGCATCTCCGCGTTGTCGCCCTCGGCGGGGCCGTGGAACACCCGCTGGTAGGCCCACAGCAGGTAGAGGGCGGCCAGCACCACGCCGCCGCCGGCCGCCACGGCATACCAACGGTGGGCGTTGAAGGTCCCGACCAGCACGAGGAACTCGCCGACGAAGCCGTTCAGGCCGGGAAGGCCGATCGACGACAGCATCACCACGGTGAAGACCGCTGCCAGGATCGGGGCCGACTTCTGGAGTCCACCCAGTTCGGCGATCTGGCGCGTGTGGCGTCGTTCGTAGATCATCCCGACCAGGAGGAACAGGGCGCCGGTGGAGATGCCGTGGTTGACCATCTGGAGCAGGCCGCCCTCGATGCCCTCTGTGTTGAGGGCGAACGTGCCCAGGATGATGAACCCGAGGTGCGCCACCGATGAGTAGGCGACCAGGCGCTTGAGGTCCTTCTGCATGGTGGCGACGACCGCCCCGTAGACGATGCCGACCACTCCGAGCACGAGGAAGACCGGGGCGAAGTGGTGGGTGGCCTCCGGGAACAGGTACAGGCCGAAGCGCAGGAACCCGTAGGTGCCCAACTTGAGGAGCACACCCGCGAGGATCACGGAACCTGCGGTGGGTGCCTCGGTGTGGGCGTCGGGAAGCCAGGTGTGCAGCGGGAAGATCGGCACCTTGACGGCGAAGGCCAGTGCGAAGGCCAGGAACAGCCAGCGGGCGGTCTCGGTGGCGATGCTCTGCGCCTCGGCGATGGCGATCAGGTCGAATGTGAGCGGCCCGCCGGTGGCGTCGGCATGCAGGAACGCCAGCGACACGATGCCGACGAGCATCAGCGCCGAGCCGGCCATCGTGTAGAGGAAGAACTTGGTGGCCGCATAGGTGCGGTTGCCGTGGCCCCACCGGCCGATGAGGAAGTACATCGGGACGAGCACGACCTCGAAGCACAGGAAGAAGATGACCAGGTCGAGGCTGGCGAACACGCCCATCACGCCGCCTTCGAGGACCAGCATCCAGGCGTAGTAGGCGCGGCTGTCGTGCCCCGGGTCGGTGGCCAGGATGGCGATCGGGAACAGGATCCCCGTCAGGGCGACGAGGAACAGCGAGATCCCGTCTATGCCGAACAGCCAGGAGATGCCGAGCTCCTCGATCCATGCATGGCGGCTGCCGAACTGGAAGCCGTCGACTCCGGGGTCGAAGGCGGAGAGCAGCCACAGCGTGAGCGCTCCGGTCGCCATCGTGGCGAGCACGGCCACCAGCTTCAACAGTTCCGGGCGGCGGCGGGGTCCGAGGATCACCAACAGGGCGCCGAGCAGGGGCGTGAGGACCAATGCGGGCAGCACCGGGAAGGAGGGCGAGGCGGAGGCGAGCACGGGGATCACCAACTGGCCCTCGTGAGGAACCACAGCAGCAGTGCGACCGCTCCCAGTGCGGCGCCGGCGGCGTAGGTGCGGACCAGCCCGTTGTGGAAGCGACGCAGCACGCCGGCCAGGCGGCGAACCGACGTACCGACCCCGTTGACGGCGCCGTCCACGATGCGCTCGTCGAAGGTGGTGGTGGCCTCGAAGCCGGCCCGTCCCGGGCCGCCCATGAAGTCGCCCACGGCCCGGTCGATGGCCCAGGCATCGGCCAGCAGTGGCTGTTCGAAGACCCGGTGGTCGATGCGACGACGCTGGTAGGCGGCGATGGCGACGGCGATTCCGACGAGGCCGCCGGCGATGGCGATCGCCGCCAGCACCCAGAGCATCCCGGCGCCGAGACCGAGGTGGACCTCGTTGCCGAACAGCGAGGGCTCGAGCCACTGCTCGAGGAACCTGAGCGATGGTGCGAACGGGAGCTGCATGATCCCACCACCGACCGACAGGACCGCCAGGACCACGAGCGGCAGGGTCATCGTCCACGGCGACTCGTGCGGGTGGTGGTCGGCACGGGCGGCCACCGCATCGGGCAGGTGGTCGGCGACGTCGTCGGTGTCGGGCGCGGCGTCGAGGGCGAGCGCGGGAACCTCGTCACGGCCCTCAGCGGCGGCGATGACGATGGCGTGGTCGGCGGCGGCAACGGTGTGCGCCGCCTGGGCGACGGCCAACGACTCCTCGGCCACCTCGACCGCCATGACGGCAGCGGTCACGGCGTCTTCTGCGGCGAGCACCGCCTGGGCGAGCACCTCAGGATCTGAGGCGTCGTCGGCCGTGTCTCCGGAGGTCGCCGACCGGGCCGCTTCGATGGCCGAAGCGTGTGCGGACTCCGCCTCTGCACGAACGGCAACCGCCGATTCGCGGCCCGTGCGCGCCGCTTCGACGGTCGCCACGGAGTCGTCAAGGTTGGCCGTCGCAGCGGCCAGGCGGCCGTCCCATGCGGCGACCACCTCGTCGGGTCGGGCGTCCGCGTAGCGGTGTCGGCCAAAGAAGGTGAGCACCACCTGACGGGTCATGTAGAAGGCGGTCAGCACGGCGGTCACCAGGCCGACCGCCCACAGGGCGGGGCTCTCGTTCCAGGCGTACGCGAGGATCTCGTCCTTCGACCAGAAGCCGGCGAACGGCGGCACGCCGGCAATGGCCAGCCAGCCGATGATGAAGGTGGAGGCGGTGACCGGCATCCACTTCCGGAGACCCCCGTAGTGGCGTAGGTCCTGGTCGCCGTCCATGCCGTGGATGACCGAGCCCGATCCGAGGAACAGCAGCGCCTTGAAGAAGGCGTGGGTGACCATGTGGAAGATGGCCGGCACGTAGGCGCCACAGCCCACGGCGAGGAACATGTAACCGAGTTGGCTGATGGTCGAGTACGCCAGCACCTTCTTCATGTCGGTCTGTGCCATGGCGATGGTCGCTGCGAACAGCGCCGTGCCCACCCCCACCCAGGCGATGAGCGAGGGGACCCAGTCGGCTGCGTCGGCGATGATCGGGTTGACGCGGGTCAGGAGGTAGATCCCCGAGGTGACCATCGTGGCGGCGTGGATCAGTGCCGAAACGGGCGTGGGGCCGGCCATGGCATCGGGAAGCCACAGGTACAACGGGAACTGCGCCGACTTGCCGATCGCCCCGACGAAGAGCATCACGGCGATGAAGGTGGCCGTCGACTCGGCGACCTGCCCGGCATCGGTTGCATCGAGCACCTCGACGTACGAGAGCGAGCCGAACGTGAAGAACGTCAGGCACATGGCGACGAGGACGCCCCAGTCGCCGATGCGGTTCGTGATGAAGGCCTTCTTGCCGGCGGAGGCGTTGGCGGGGTCGGTGAACCAGAAGGAGATGAGCAGGTATGAACACGCCCCGACGCCCTCCCAGCCGAGGAACGTCAACAGCATGTTGTCGCCCAGGACGAGGACGAGCATGGAGAAGGCGAACAGGTTGAGGTAGGCGAAGAAGCGGCTGAAGTCGGTGTCGCCGTGCATGTAGCCGATCGAGTACAGGTGGATGAGGGCGCCGACGCCGGTGATGAAGAGGCACATCGTCAGCGACAGCGGGTCGGCGAGGAAGCCGATGTCGACTGACAGGTCGCCGGCCGGCACCCAGGAGAACAGCGTGGTGACAGAGCGGCGGTGGTGCTCATCGTGCGACAGCAGGTCGACGACCACGCCGACCGTGGCGGCGAACGACCCGACCATGGCGAGGGTCGCCACCCAGCCGGAGCGAGGCTCGCCGAGGCGTCGACCGGCCACCAGCAGCAGGGCGAAACCGGCCAGCGGGAACGCCGGGATGAGCCAGACGAGGTCGAGCATGCCCTAGCCCCTCAGTACCGACAGGTCGTCGGCGGTCGCCCCGGCGCGTCGGCGCATGATCGCAACGATGATCCCGAGGCCCACCACGACCTCTGCGGCCGCCACCACCAGCACGAAGAACACCGATACCTGACCGCCCAGGTCGCCCAGGTCGTCACCGAGGCTGACGAAGGTGAGGTTGACGGCGTTGAGCATCAACTCGACGCACATGAACATCACGAGCGGGTTGCGACGTACCAGAAGGCCAACGGCGCCCAGCGTGAACAGGACGGCGCCGAGCGTCAGGTACCAGGCGACGGTGACCTCCATCAGGCACCTGCTTCTTCGTCCGGGGCCTCTTCCGTGTCTTCGGGCTCGTCTTCGGGTTCCGAAGCAACCGCCACGACCGGGAGGGGCTGGAGCGGTCCGGCGAGGCGGCGGACCAGCACGACGGCGCCGACCACGGCGACCGTGAGCAGCAGGGCGGTCAACTCGACGGCGAAGACGTGGTCGGTGAACAGCGCCTCGCCCAGGCGTCGGGTGTTGTCGCCGGCGTCCCCCAACGGGGAGTTGGCCGCCGGGGCACCGGTCGGGCCACCGACCGCCACCAGCAGGGCGGAGAGCGTGGTTCCCAGTATTCCGGCACCGATGAGAACGGCGAGCGGCCGTTGTCCGGCTATGGGCTCGACATCGAGGTTCTCGGCCCGGTCTACGCCGAGCAGCATGATCACGAAGAGGAACAGGATGACGATGGCGCCGGCGTAGACGATCACCTGGACGGCGGCCAGGAACGTGGCGTCCAGCAGCAGGAACAGCACGGCCACGCCGAAGACGGACTGGACGAGGAAGAGGGCGGCGTGGACCGGGTTGCGGGCCAGGAGCACCCCGAAGGCGCCCGAGAGCACGATCACGGCACTGACGATGAACACGGCGGCTTCCATCAGGCGACGTTCCCCTCGTCGTCCCCGGCTTCCGGGCCGGACTGGCCCTGCTCCGGGCGTCGCACCCCGTAGCCCAGCTCACCCGACCACGAGACCCTTCCGGCATAGGCGGCTGACCCCGACGGGGACGTTGCACGCATCCAGCCCGACGTGTCGGCGTCCTCCCCTTCGCGCCAGTCCTCCCATGGCAGATGTTGGGGTCGACCCGTTTCGCCGTCGACCAGCAACTCGTCCTTGGTGTAGACGGCGTCGGAGCGGTTGGTGAACGAGAACTCGAACAGCTTCGACTCGGTGATTGCCCCGGTCGGGCAGGCCTCGACGCAGAGGTCGCAGTGGATGCACCGTAGGTAGTTGATCTCGTAGACGTAGCCGAACCGTTCTCCCGGTGACACCGGGTCGTCGGGCCGGTTGTCGGCGCCGCGTACGTAGATGCACCTTGCGGGGCACACGCCGGCGCAGAGCTCGCAGCCGATGCACTTCTCCATGCCGTCCTCGTACCGGTTGAGGACGTGGCGACCATGGAGACGCTCGGGCTTGTCGCGCTTCTGTTCGGGGTACGGGATGGTGACCCGCTTCTCCCAGAGCTTGCGGAACGTGACGGCGAAGCCGCGGAAGTAGCCCATCAGGCACCGTTCCCGGCGTCGAGCGCCTCGTCGGACCCGAACTCGAGGGCGCGCCGCTCGGCACGGGCCTTGCGCACGGCGCCACCCAGCATGGCGGTGCCCGCCCACAGCACGGCCACGCTGACGAGCACGACGGGCACCGGTGACCAGCCCCTGTCGCGGCCCACGTTGAGCGCCGCTACCAGGAGGAACCAGCCGAGCGCCAACGGGATCAGGACCTTCCAGCCCAGGTCCATGAGCTGGTCGTACCGGATCCTGGGCAGGGTCGCCCTGAGCCACACGAAGGTGAAGAGGAAGGCCGAGAGCTTCAGGGAGAACCACAGGATCGGCCACAGCCAGGCGACACGCTCCACGAGGATCGGGCCGTCGGGGCCACCGAGGAAGAGCGTGACCGCTATCGCCGACATGGTGATCACGTTCATGAACTCGGCGAGGAAGAACAGGGCGAAGCGGATCGAGCTGTACTCGGTGTGGAACCCACCCACCAGTTCCTGCTCGGCTTCGACCAGGTCGAACGGCGGCCGGTTCAGCTCGGCGGTGCCCGCCACCAGGAAGATCAGGAACGGTACGACGCCGGTGGTGGCAACGTTCCAGTTCCAGTTCGACTGGCTGGACACGATCTCATGGGTGGAAAGGGAGCCGCCGGTCAGGAAGACCGTGGCGATGGCGAGGCCCAGCGCAGCCTCGTAGCTGATCATCTGGGCGGACGCCCGGACAGAGCCGAGCAACGGGTACTTCGAGCCCGATGACCAGCCGGCCAGCATCACGCCGTAGACGGCGACCGAGGAGAGGGCGAGGAACAGCAGGATGCCCATCGGCGGATCGGCCACCTGTAGGAAGGTGCGGTGGCCGAACCAGCCCACGGTGCCGTCACCGGTGCGGAAGTCGCCGCCGATCGGGACGATGGCGAAGACCAGGAAGGCCGGCACCAGCGACAGGTAGGGCGCCAACTTGAACACCGGCCGGTCGGCGTTTTCCGGGATCAGGTCCTCCTTGAAGAACAGCTTGATGCCGTCGGCCAGGGTCTGGAGGATGCCCCACGGTCCGGCCACGTCCGGTCCGATGCGGTTCTGCATGTCGCTGATGAGCTTGCGCTCGAACCAGACCATCAGCATCACCGACACCATCAGCAGGGCAAACGAGACGACCACCTTGAGCAGGACGATCAGGAATACCTCGAGGTCGACGGGCCCGAGGAGGAGCGGATCAGCGGCGATGACCATCAGACCGGCACCACCGTCAGGTCGATCACCGCAGCAGTGGCCTCGATGAGGTCGCCGGCCGACACACCCTGCTGGTTGAACAGGAGGTGGGCGGTGCCCTTGGTGACCCTGGGATCGGGGCCGACGACGACGTCGGCGTTGCCCTTCGGTCCCCGTACCTCGATGCTGCCGCCCTCCGCCACCCCGAGGGCGGCAAAGTCGGTGGGCTCGAACGCGAGCCGGGTCACGGGGGCCAGGCCTGCCAGCGATCGGCTGTGCGCTGTGAGTACGCCGCGGTCGTACATCGAGCGCGTCACGACCAGGCGGTAGGAGTTCTTGTCGTGGCTGGGCACCTCGAGGGGCGCCGGGCGGACCAGGGCCGGGCCGCCGCTGATGAGGATGCCCTCCCGGGCCTGGTCGACGAGCGCCTCCGGGTCGACGTGGGCGTGGATCGGCGAGACGATGGCGAGTTCGGCCCACACGTCGTCGGGCGAGGAGATGCCCAGGTCGGCCCCCAGTCGACGGGCCAGTTCGACGGCGATCATCCAGTCGGGGCGGGCAGTCCCCGGCGGGGTCACCTTGCGGGCCACGATGCTCACCCGACCCTCGAGGTTTGTGACGGTGCCGTCGGTCTCGGTCGGGGCGGTGGCGGGCAGGACCACGTCGGCGGCGGCCACGGTCGGTGTGGCGAACAGGTCCAGGGCGATGACCGTTCCGGCCCCTTCGAGCCCGCGACGCGCCAGGTCGTGGTCGGGGACGTCGGCCAGGACATCGGCGCCGAGCAGCACCAGTACGTCGACCTCACCGTCGGCGGCGGCCTGCAGCGAGGCGAGGGCATCGCGGCCCCTTCTGGCCGGAGTGGTCGGCCAGGCGTCGGCGAACCGGGACCGGCCCTCGTCGAGGCCGACCCGCCCGGGAAGCAGGCCAGGGGCCAGCCCGAGGTCGAGGGCGCCGTGGACGTTGCCACGGCGCAGCATCGACAGGAAGCGGACGTCGGCGATCCTGTCGTGCAGGACGAGGGCCGCATCGACGACCGTCCCGGGTGCCTCGGCCAGCGACTGCCGGCCCAGCAACACGGTAACCGGACGGTTCTGGCCGACTGCCGCCTCGGAGATGATCGCGCCGACCGCCTGCGCCTCTTCGACGGTTACCCCACCAATGGGTGCGGTGCCCCCCTCTCCGAACATGGCACGGACGACGCCGATCGCCTCTCCGGGGCGCACCCGGAGCGAATGGGAGGCGAATGGCGTGAGGCCCGTCGCCCTGGGCGACAGTTCGATCAGCGTGGCACCGTCGTGGACGACCGCATGGCGCAGGCGCAGGTACAACGCCCCCAGTTCCTCCTTGGGGTCGGGGCCGAGCAGCACGATGACGCCGCCGGGGATACAGGCCTCGTCGATGGTCGCCCTGGGCAGGCCGAGGACGAAATCGGCGCGAAGACCGTCTCCCAACTGGGCGTCGACGTTGTCGGTGCCCAGCACACCCTTTGCCAGCTTGGCCCAGGTGTATTGCGACTCGTTGGTGAGGCGGGCTCCGCCCAGGACTGCGATCCGGTCGGGGTCGACGTCGGTGAGTGCGGCCGCCGCCGCGGCGAGCGCTTCGCCCCATCCGGTCGGTGCCAGGTCGCCGTCGTCGCCGCGCAGCAGCGGCGTCCCGAGGCGGTCCTCGTGGTCGTACGCCTCGAAGATGAAACGCTCCTTGTCGGAGAGCCATCCCCAGTTGACGCCGTCGGCGTCGACCCCCTGGAAGCGCAGCACGCGGTCGCGTGACGACTGCACGGCGATGCGGCTGCCGACGCTGTCGACGACGCTGGTGGATTCGACCTCCTCGAGGTCCCAGGGGCGGGCCTTGAAGCGGTAGGGCGCTGCAGTCAGTGCGCCGACAGGGCAGACCTGCACGGTGTTGCCGCTGAAGTAGGAGCTGAAGGGCTCATCGGGGAAGGTGTTGACCTCGGTGCCTGAGCCCCGGCCCTGGAAGTGGATCAGGGCGTCGCCGGCCACCTCGCTGGCGAAGCGGGTGCAGCGGTCGCAGAGGATGCAGCGCTCCCGGTCGAGGAAGACGTTTTCGTTCACCGGGATGGGCTTTTCGAAGTGGCGCTTCTCCTCGACGAAGCGGCTTTCGCCCGGTCCGAACGCCACCGTCTGGTCCTGGAGCGGGCACTCGCCGCCCTTGTCGCAGACGGGACAGTCGAGTGGGTGGTTGACGAGCAGGAATTCGAGCACGCCTTCCTGGGCCTTGCGGGTGTGCTCGGATTTCGTGTCGACCTGCATGCCGGCGCTGCACTCGAGCATGCACGAGGCCTGCAGCGCCGGGCCCCGACCGGTGTCGACCTCAACGAGGCACGCCCGGCACATGCCCACCGGCTGCATTCGCGGGTGGTGGCAGAACCTCGGGATGTAGGTGCCGGTGCGTTCGCAGGCGTCGATCAGCAGCTCGCCGGGGTTCGCCACGACGGTGCGACCGTCGACGGTTATCTCCATGGACTGCCCGACGTCGCTCATGCCGGAGCCCCGTCGGCGACCGGGGCCGACTGGACGGGGATGCCGTCACGGCGCGTGATCTTGGCCTCGAACTCGCTGCGGAATCGCCGCAGCGCCGAGGTGATGGGTGCCACCGACGACGGGCCGAGTGGGCAGATGGTGGTCTGGCGGGGCGGGAACGGTACGGCGTCGAGGGCGGCGGCACCGTGGGCGGCGACGGGGTAGGGGCCGGGGCTGATGTTGTCGCCGATGTCGAGCAGCAGGTCCAGGTCGGATGGCCGACCGTGGCCGTCGAGGATGCGCTCGAGGATCTTCTCCTCCCAGCTGGTGCCCTCCCGGCAGGGCGAGCACTTGCCGCATGACTCGCGGGCGAAGAACCGCACGACCCGCAGGCATGCCTTCACGGCGTCGGTGGTGTGGTCCATGACAACGATCGCTCCGGAGCCGAGCATCGACCCGGCGGCACCGACGTCCCGGGCCTCGAGGGGCAGGTCGAGTTGCTCCTCGAAGAACCACGGCGCCGAGGCTCCACCGGGAATGAAAGCCTTCAGGTCGTTGCCGTCCCTGATGCCCCGGCAGAAGTTGAGGCCGTAGATGAGATCCCGGTATGTGGTGACGCCCTGTTCGACCTCGTAGACACCGGGCCGCACGACGTGCCCGGATACGGCGAACAGGCGGGTGCCGGGCGATGCCTCGGAGCCGAGTCCCCTGTAGGCGACGGCGCCGTGCTCGAGGATCCACGGCAGGTTGGCGAGGGTCTCGACGTTGTTGACGATCGTGGGCTTGCCGTACAGGCCTATGGCCGCCGGGAAGTACGGCGGCTTGAGGCGGGGCATCCCCCGGTTTCCCTCGAGACTCTCGATGAGCGCCGTCTCCTCACCGACGATGTAGGCGCCTGCACCCCAGTGGAGGGTGATGTCGACGGAGAAGTCGGTGTCGCAGATGTTGCGTCCGACGTAGCCAGCTGCGTAGGCGTCGTTGAGGGCGGCGGCGAGGCGCTCCTGGGCCAGGGCCATCTCGCCTCGCACGTAAAGGAAGCACTGCGACAGGCCGAGGGCGTAGCAGGCGATGAGGCAGCCCTCGATGAGTTGGTGCGGGTCGCGTTCCATGAGGAGGCGGTCCTTGTAGGTGCCGGGTTCGCTTTCATCGCCGTTGGCGACGAGGTAGCGGGGCCAGACTCCCTCGGGGCAGAAGCCCCACTTGACACCGGCGGGGAAGCCGGCACCGCCGCGGCCGAGGAGGGTGGCATCGCGGACCTCGGTGTGCACGTCGTCGGGGGTTCGGCCGAGTGCGGCACGCAGGCCCGTGTAGGCCCCTGTGGCGAGGGCGCATTCGAGCGTGTAGGAGTCCTCGTAGGGGAAGCGGCTGCTGACCAACTTCGGACCCTCGTTGGCGACGAAGCCGGCAGCGTGGGGCACGTAGCCCATGTCGTCAGGGTGCACGGCCGTCGGTTCAGGCATCGGGAGCACGTGTCGTGGAGGTAGCCGCGGACGGTGCCGTGGCGGGGGTGGTCCGCAGCCAGACAGGTTCCTCGCCGGCCTCCTCAGGGGGCACGACGCCGGCGCGACGGTCGTCGGGGATGTGCTGGCGGAGGCGCCCGAGGGTTCCGTGGGCGGGAAGGTTCCCGTGGTCGCCCTGTGCGCCCCGGGCCAACGGGCTGCGGCCGGCGTACAGGTCGGCGACGACGGCGTCGAAGGTGTCGCTGTCTGCCCGGTGGAAGTAGCGGTAGTTGACGGTGAAGCAGGGCGCCTCGGTGCATGCGGCGACGCACTCCACCTCTTCGACGGTGAACATCCCGTCGTCGGTGGTCCCCCCGGCGTGGACGCCGAGGGATTCCTCTACATGATGCAGCAGTTCCTCGCCACCGAGCAGTTGGCAGGAGATGTTGGTACACACGTTGACCAGGTAGCGGCCGACCGGGTGGAACCTGAACATCTCGTAGAACGATCCTGTGCCGAGCACCTCGGCGGGCGTGACGCCGGTCAGGTCGGCGATCTCGACCATTGCGTCGCGGGTGACCCACCCCTCCTGCTCCTGTGCCAGGTGCAGCAGCGGGATGACGGCCGACCTGGGCCTCGGATATCGGGCTATGACCTCAGCAGCCGTGCGGGCGTTGGCCTCGGTGAAATACGACATCAGCGGTCGACCTCGCCCATGATCGGATCGACCGACGAGATGACGGCGACGGCGTCGGCAACGAGGCGACCGTGCATGAGGTGGGGCAGCGTCTGGAGGTTGGCGAAGCTCGGGCCGCGGATGTGCATGCGGTAGGGCTTGGGTCCGCCGTCGGACACGAGATAGCAGCCCAACTCTCCCCTGGGTGACTCGACGGCGGCGTAGACCTCGCCTTCGGGCACGTGGAAGCCCTCGGTGAAGATCTTGAAGTGGTGGATCAGCGCCTCCATCGACTCGTCGATGCGGGCACGCGGGGGTGGGGTGACCTTCTTGTCCTGTGTCCGGAAGTCGCCGCCGGGCAGGAGGTCGAGGATCTGTTCGACGATGTGCAGCGACTGCCGGATCTCCTCGAGACGGACAGCGAAGCGGTCGAAGGCGTCGCCACAGGTGCCGACGACGACGTCGAAGTCGACCTGGTCGTAGGCGAGGTACGGCTCGTCGCGGCGCAGGTCCCAGTCGTAGCCGGTGGCCCGCAGGATCGGTCCTGTCGCCGAGAGGGCCAGGGCCTCGGCGGGTTCGAGGACGCCTACGCCCTGGAGGCGGGCCCGGAAGATGGGCTGGTTGTTGAGGAGCACCGCGTATTCGTCGAGGCGGGGTGGGATGATGTCGAGCAGGTGGCGGATGTCGTCCTGCCAGCCGTCGGGGAGGTCGGCGGCGACGCCTCCTGGACGGATGTAGTTGTGGTTCATCCGCAGGCCGGTGACCTTCTCGAAGAAGCGCAGCACCTCTTCGCGCTCGCGCCAGCCGTAGATCATCATCGAGACGGCACCGAGGTCCATGCCGTTCGTGGCCTGGAAGAGCAGGTGGGAGGCGGCCCGGTTGAGCTCGCACATGAGCATCCGGATCCAGGTGGCGCGGGCCGGGACCTCGATGCCGAGCAGCTGCTCGGTGGCAAGGGAGAACACGAGTTCCGAAAACAGCGGTGACGCGTAGTCCATGCGGGTGACGTTGGTGGGGCCCTGCAGGAAGGTGAGGTTCTCGCCGGTCTTCTCCATGCCGGTGTGCAGGTATCCGATGACCGGCTTCGAGCGCAGGACGGTCTCACCCTCCATCTCGAGCAGCAGCCGGAGCACCCCGTGGGTCGAAGGGTGGGCGGGGCCCATGTTGAGGATCATGCGCTCGTCGGCCTGTTCGCCGGTGACCGGATCGCTGGGGGCGCGGGCCAGTTCGGCGGCTTCGACCTCGGTCATCCGGAGGACGGCGCTGCCGTCCCTGCGCCGGACGCGTTCGTCGGAGCCCATGTCGATGGTGCGGGTCGCCTCGTCCATCGGGTTCACCGTCGCTCCGATGCGGCCTTGAACTGGACGGGGATGGCACCGATTCCCTCGTCCTTGCGCAGCGGATGGTCCGTCCAGTCCTCGGGGAGCAGGATCCGGCTGTGGTCCGGGTGGCCGTCGAAGCACACGCCGAACAGGTCGTAGGCCTCGCGCTCCATGGCCTCGGTACCGGGGAAGAGGTCGAACAGCGACGGCACGGTCGGGTCGGCGGCGGGTACCTGGATACGGAGTCGGACCCGTTCACGACGGGTGTGGTTGAACAGGCCCACCACCACCTCGAAGCGCTCGGGCTCGACCCCCTCGGGAAGGTCGGTGCGGCCGGGGTGGGTCAGGTAGTCGACGACGGTGAGGTCGGTGGCGGTGCAGTAGCCCCCGTCGCGCAGGGATTCGACGGTGGCCATGTATGCGTCGCGGACGGGGTGCAGCACGGTCTGGCCGGACATGGTCGTCGAGGCGACCGGTGCGGCCACATGCTCATCGGAGGAGACGTCGTTTTCGCTCACGGAGCCTCTGCCGCCTCGTGGTCGGGCTCCTCGGCCAGGTCGATGCCGGCGCCTGCACCGGTCTGCTCACGGCGGGTGGTGAGCTCGCCGGTGAGGATCTTGTCGTGGAGGGTGAGGATGGCATGCATGAGGGTCTCGGGACCGGGGGGGCAGCCCGGGGCGTAGACGTCGACCGGCACCACCTGGTCGACCCCCTGCACGATTGCGTAGTTGTTGAACATGCCGCCGCTGGATGCGCAGACGCCCATCGAGATGACCCACTTGGGCTCCATCATCTGGTCGTAGATCTGGCGCAGCACCGGGGCCATCTTCTGGGAGACGCGCCCGGCGACGATCATGAGGTCGGCCTGGCGGGGCGATGCCCGGAAGACCTCCATGCCGTAGCGGGCCAGGTCGTAGTGGGCGGCGCCCGTGGCCATCATTTCGATGGCGCAGCAGGCCAGGCCGAAGGTGGCCGGCCAGCAGCTGCGTGCCCGCGACCACTTGACGAGGTCCTCGATGCGGGCGGTGACGAAGTTGTGCTCGAGGCCCTCGAGGCCCTCGTCGAGGACGCCGGATACGTCGCCGAGGATCGGTACGCGTGCCATCAGGCGGCGCTCTCGCTTGTCGGGTTGCCGGCATCGCGTCCCTCGAGGCCGACCTGGCGAACGCCGGGTCGGACCACCTCGCTGCCGAACCTGCGCGACACCGCCTGACGGACCTCGGCGATCGGACCCCATTCGAGGGCCCCGTTGCCGATGAGGTACACGAACGACTCGAACACGGCGACCGAGAAGATCAGCACCGCCAGCAGGCCGAAGAGTCCTATTCCCCGGTGGGCCACGGCCCACGGGTAGAAGAAGACGATCTCGATGTCGAACACGATGAAGATCATCGCCACGAGGTAGAAGCGAACCGGGAACCGCTCGGGAGTCTCCCGCGAGGGGATGATCCCGCACTCGTAGGGGGCGAGCTTCCTGTCGTGGGGCCGTCTCGGCGCCAGGAGCCTCGACACCACGAAGCTGATTGCCGCGAAGAGAGCGGCGAGGACGAACAGTGCCACCACCGGCAGGTACTGGCCCAACATGTCAGACACCTGTCCCTGCAGAGGTGGCGGCGTTGGTGGCGGTGACCGCTGCTGTCACCGGCTCAGGCCCTTGCTGCCTCGAACTCCTTGCGGCGCGCCATGTCTTCCCGGTCCCGGACGTGCAGCCAGTAGCACAGGGCGAGGAAGACCATCAGGGAGCCGACCATTACGAGTGCCGGCCGCAGTCGGACGGACCCGAGGTCGCGGACCATGATGACCGACACGACGGGCTCGGCCTCGTCGACGATGGGACGGGGCGGAGCCTCGCCGGGGATCGTCTCCTGGTCGAGCACCCGCTGGAGTTGAACGACCGAGTAGCGGCTTGGATGCGTGATGCGAGCCGAGTTGGAGATCCAGTGGGTGATGCGGTCTATCCGACTCGGATTCTCGGCGAGGCGGGGCTTGCCTCCCGTGGAGTAGGCATCGAGCAACTTGAACTCTGCAGCGCTGACGAACCCGATGTCGGAATGCGCGAGGATGTCGGCGACCGCCTGTGCCTGGGAGTCACCGGCCTCTGTGGTTGGCAGCAGCCGCCATCCGTTGAGATCGTGCCAGCCGGCGGCTTCGGTCATGTCGGGGAACACGGCGGCCAGTTCCGACCGGGTCACCGTCTCATTGCGGACCTGGCGGTCGGCCTGCAGGGCAGACAGTTCGTCGGCGCTGAGGTCGGGGTTGTCGGCGGCCGTGGGAAGCGAGTCGAACTCGGCCGTCGCACGGGCGTTGTCCGACAGGATCACCAGTTCGTAGCCGGTGTTCAGCTCGTCGGGGTTGGGCAGGTCGCGTGCCCTGGTGAGGCCGCTGACCCCGAGGTCGCCGACGTTGATGTCGACCGTCTGCCATGAGGGGCTGTCTCCCTGCCATCCCTTGCCGTACATCCACCATGTGGTGCTCATGATGAACATCCACCCGAAGAAGGCTGCGAAAGCGAGCAGGGTGCCGACGCGGATGCCTGAGTTGGTGGTGAGGAGGAACCAGACCGAGCCCATGAGGACGACAACGCCTGTGAGCACGGCCAGCGTGGCGGCGATGTTCGGATCCCAGGCGATGCCGGCGAGGGTGGCGGACATGGCCATCACCGGCTCCTCTCGTAGGCCACGACCGCAGCGACCTGTTCGGGTGTCAGAATACGGCTGTAGACGGCGTCGCCTCCTGTGTCGTAGTCGACGACGTCGGGATCCACGCGTCCTCCGAAGCCGGGCATCATGCCGGTGCCGCTGCGGGCGTTGCCGAAGCCGACACCCACCTCGGAGCCGACACGGACGAACTCCTCCTGGCGGGCCGCCGTCGGGAAGTGTGTCTCGACGCCCTCGAGGCTCGGGCCCACGTGGCCCTGGGCCGGTTGCCAGCCGGTGAGTATCCCGGATTCGACCAGGCGGGGCCAGGTCTCGAGCAGCGCTGCGGTCGAGTCCTCGTCGGCAGCACCGAAGGAGAAGCCGGGCGTGTGGCAGCGGGCGCACGAGTTGGCACCCTGGGCGGCCGGGTTGTTGAAGATCAACTCGCCGTAACGGAGGTAGTCGGCGCTGGTCGGGTCGGATGCCCGCGCCAGCCAGGCCTCGGCGGCGGCTTCGATGTCGACGGCGTCGGTGAGTTCAGCGTCGGCTGCGGTGACGATGGTCCTGGCACCGGCGACGATGCCGGCGTCGATCTGGGCCGTGGTGGCCCTCTGGTCGAGTTGGATGGACCGCAGGTAGACGATCAACTGTTCGACCTGCTGGGTGGTCATCGGACCGCCACCGGGCAGGCCCCATGCGGGCATCGGCGTGCCGGGGCGTCCGTAGTTGAGGATGTGTCGGACCTCGGCCTCGTCGAACTGGGACAACACGGTGGTGAGGGCGGGCGCCTTCCACTCGACCTGTGCGACGAAGGCGCCCTCGGCGTCGACCAGCGTGAAGGCGGCGACACCACCGACGCCGTCGGGGCCGTGGCAGGAGGAACACGCCTCCTCGAAGTTGCTGGCGCCGCGCTTCTCGAAGCGGTGGACCCAGTCGACGATTGCGTTCTCCTGGCGTGTCGGCTCCATCAGCCAGTACACGGGCAGGATCATCGAGACGGCGGTGAGGGTCACGAGGGACCAGACCAGTGCCCTGTCCAGTCGGAAGGTCTCGAGCTCGTCGTCGTCGAGGTACGGCTTGCGGTTGGCGGCCAACTCGACCTCGGAACCCAGTTCCCGCTTGCCGATCCGGAAGCTGAACAGCAGGTACGCGACGAACCCGACCATCACGACGATGGCGAGGACCCAGCCGATGGTGCGCTGGGTGCTCGCTGCGAGGATCATCGGATTCATCTCGGTCTCAGGTCTCCTACCGGGGGGCTAGTGCCCGCCCGCCTCGCCGATACAGTGCGGGCCCTCGGCCTCCTGGCCGGTGGTGTTGGTGCCGATGGGCGGGCCCTGGACGATGGTGCCGGTGTCCACGACGAGGACACCGCCGTCGACGGCGACGGCGAAGCGGTCCATGCCGCGGGGAGCGGGGCCACCCCTCTTCTCACCGACCTGGTTGAACTGCGACCCGTGGCAGGGACACTCGAACCACTGCGACGACACGCAGTTCGGGACCCGGCAGCCGAGGTGGGGGCACTTCTGGTACAACGCCACGACGCCGGCGTCGAAGCCCTGTTCAGTGCCCGCTGTCATGCCGGCCAGCTCGGCGGGCGAGTACGCGGCCCGGGCCTTTTCGACGGCACCGTTGGGGTAGGCGGTGATCCACATGCGACCTTCGGGCTTGTAGAGAAAGCCGTTGTTGTTCTCGACGTCGGCGAGGACCTCGATGAGGTTCCCTACCCTGATCTTTGAACCGAAGCCGCTGACACCCTGTGGCCACAGGAACGCCAGGCAGGCGCCTCCGAAGCCCGACAGGCCGAAGCCCATCATCCCGACGATGCCGCGGTTGAAGAACTGGCGGCGGGTGACGCCGAGGGCGACCGGGTCGGGGGCGACGAACGGCGCCGGCGGCGCAGATTCGACGATGGCCACGTCGCCGGCCGGGCGGGCTGCGGCCTCTGCGGCCTCGAACTCGCGGCCCGAGAGTGCTTCGTCGCCCCCGGTGGCGAGCGCCGGGTTGGAGCGATCGCTCCTGCGCACCTCGCGGGACAGCCCGGCCGCACCGCTGTCGCGGCGGCGGGAGGCACCTACCAGCACGACGCCGGCGAGGACGACGAGCACGATGACGGCGAGGACGACGGGCACGGCTCAGCTCCTGAGGTCCGCCGGGGGGCGGTCTGCGATCGTGGGGGTACGGGTCATGGTGGTCACAGTTCGAAGAACAGGCCGCTGTTCCACGGGAAGATGAAGTTGAAGCCGGGGCCCCGGAAGAACGAACCGATCATGACGAGCACGGCCCAGAACATGAGGTGGACGGTCATGAGGGACACGGCGAACTTGCGGTCCTCGGGCTTCCGGGAGGGGTTCTTGTCGATGTAGGGAGCCAGGATCAGGACGAAGAGTCCGATACCGGGGATGGTCACACCGGCCACCATCGGGTGGAACATGGTGAGGAGTTCCTGGAGCCCCAGGAAGTACCAGGGGGCCTTCGACGGGTTCGGGGTCTTGTTGAAGTCGGCCAACTCGAGGAGCGGGGCGTTCACGAAGATCGAGAAGAGCGTCGTGAACAGGGTGATGATGATCGCCGACAGGAACTCGGCGACCAGCAGGTGGGGCCAGACATGGACCTTGTCGACCGGTGTCGACTTGGTGTCCTGGATGGAACCTGACTTGACGACGGTCAGCAGCCGCTGGTTGTGGCCGTCGGGGCCGGACCCCTGGGCCGGGCCGGACTGTGCCGGGGTTGCGCCCTCAGGCGGCGTCGAGGCAGGGGTGCCGCGGTCGAGGAGTTCGGCGGGGACTTTTTCGCCGGAGCCTTCGGAGGTGGCAGCCGGGGCGTCGCCGCCGCCCTTGGCGGCTGCAGCCTTGGCGCGGGCCTCCTCGGCCCGTTTGCGGAGGTGTTCTGGAATCTCGGTCATGGTGTGCCCTCGGCCTACAGCGGCCCGGAGATGCCGCCGTCCTTGCGGACCCGCCAGAAGTGGATCGCCATGAAGATGACGGCCACGAACGGCAGCATCAGGACGTGGAGTACGTACCAGCGCAGCAGGGTGTCGGTGCCGATCTCGACGCCGCCCAGCAGGACGAAGCGGACCTGGTCGCCGAATACGGGCGTGAAGCCCATCATGTTGGTGCCGACCGTCACCGCCCACAGCGAAAGCTGGTCCCATGGCAGCAGGTAGCCGGTGAACGACAGCAGCAGGGTGAGCTGCAACAGCATGACGCCGATCACCCAGTTGAACTCGCGTGGCGGCTTGTAGGCACCGTGGTAGAAGACGCGGGCCATGTGCAGGAACACGGACAGCACCATGAGGTGTGCCGCCCACCGGTGCATGTTGCGCACGATGAGGCCGAAGCCGACGGCGGTCTGGAGTGCCTGCATGTCGTCCCAGGCCTGTGCGGCCGTGGGCCGGTAGAAGAACATCAGGAAGATGCCCGTGACCGTGAGCAGGATGAAGAGGAAGAAGCTGAGGCCACCGAGGCAGAGGGTGTAGCTGACCTTCACTGCGTGTCGCTTCACCTTCACCGGGTGGAGGTGGTACATCACGCTGTTCATGATCACGTAGGAGCGGTTCCTGGGGCTGTCGCTGTAGCCCTTGCGGAAGATCGAACCTGGTCGGAAGATCGACGACCAGGCCTGCGAGTCCTTCATCTGGTCGCCCATCTGGCCCAGTCGCTCCTGAAGCGCCTGACCTGCCGGCTTGTTGCCGTTTTCGTCGGCCACCGTCGTCTCTCCCTAGCCCTGTCGTTCGTCGTGTCCGGTGTGCCCGCGCCTACGCAAGACGCATGCCGTAGCCGTAGCCGTGGCTGGTCGTGCGTTGGTGGGTGTCGCCATCAGCCGGTGCCTCGACCATCTTGCCGAGGATGACGACACCGGTCGGGCAGCGGTCTACGCAGAGTGCGCACCGGGTGCACACGTCGTCGTCGATCGTGAAGATCACGTGGTCGTTCGGGTCGATGCCCGGCTGTCCGGTCCCGACCGCCTCGGCGATGGCGTCGGGTCGCACCATGTGGATGCACTTCCACGGACAGATGTCCACACAGCCCTCGCACATGATGCACTCGGCCTGGTCGATGTGGATGAACTGCTTGAGCTTGACGGCCTTGGCCATCCAGTCGAGGTCGACTTCCCGGAGGACGTAGTCGTCGATGAACGTGGGGTGGAGGGGGTTGGCATCGGTGATGCTCATGCGCCGATCCCTTCCTTGACCAGCGGACGTCCGTACTCGGAGGTCGGCGCAGGCGCGATCGTCTTCTGGTCGCGCTCCTGCCACTGCCGCCACATGACGATGTTGCCGCCCAGGCCTACGACGTAGATCCCGACGGCGATGAAGTCGCGGAGGATGCGGTAGTCCAGCGTGAAGGGAAGGGCCCATTCGACGATGCCCTGGTTGCCGGTCCAGGCCAGGCGAGGTCCGACCATGAAGCGGTCGGGCCGCCAGTTGAGTTCGCTGTCCGCCCACTGCAGCCACTGGTGCGGGACCACGCCGTAGATCCAGAAGAAGATGAAGAAGACGTAGGTGGCGAAAAGCATCGCTTCGCCCCAGGTGAACTCGTGGTCAACGGGTGTGCGGTCCTGGTACCAGCGGATGCCCCAGATGAACACGACGGTGGCGATGATCGAAGCGACGAACGCGACCATTTCGTCCTGTGACTCCTCGTCGGGATGTTGGGCGGGTGGGGGCCACCGTGCGACTTCGTGAAATTCTGCACAAGCGCCTGAGGGCACCATCGTAACCGACCGTCGTCGGTCCCGGTGCCTGCAGGTGACCAGTCCCTTTCTGGTGTCGGTTTCTATCATGCGGTCGGGCCAAAACCGTTCCTCCGGCCAAGAAGTGATCGGCGTCTCTGCAGAGCCGCACCGCGTCCGACCCGACCTGGGATCGGTGGCGACCCTCCGGTCCGACCAGGTCGGCTTCGCCGCACCGGACCGCCTACAGTGACCGCTAGCCTGCCCGCCAGACCAGGCGGTGTTCCGGGACAGGGTCGTCCGTCGCCGTCGGAATCCGCCCACGACATCGCCACCACATTGCCGCCCCGGAGGCCGCGTTGACCGAGATACCCGAGCACCTCCTCAAACGAGCCGCAGCGGCCCGCGCCGCCAAGTCCGGCGAGGACCCTCCCGCAGACGCCCCGACCGAGGCGACGGCCACCGCCTCGGCAGCCGAGGTGCCTGCCGAGGCCGCACCAGCCCCGGTGGTCGAGGCCGCACCTGAGCCCCTGGCGCCATACATCGCCGCCCATAACGCCCGCAAGAAGATCCCCTGGTGGGCGGTTTCGGCACTTCTGCTGCTCCCACTCTGGGCCTTCACATACGTCGGCACCCTCGAGCGGCCGCCCCAGGAGGTCGTCGGCGTCCTCGACGACGGCGACCACGTCTACGGCGCCCGGTGCGCCAGCTGCCACGGCGCCACAGGCGGCGGCGGAAGCGCATACCCCCTCGCCGACGGTGAGGTCCTCGCCACCTTCCCCTCGATCGCCGACCACGTGGTCTGGGTGGTGCAGGGATCCGACACCGTCGGGCTCGGCAACTCCTACGGAGACCCGGCTCAGGGCCGGACGGTCATCGGCGGCATGCCGGGCTGGGGCGATGTCCTCACCAAGAAGGAACTACTCGGGGTCGTACTCCACGAGCGGGCTCGCCTGAGCGGCTCCGACGAGGACGCCGCACTCGCCGACGCGATCGACGACGCAACCCACGACGGCACGCTCGACCTCGGTGGCCACTTCGACCCGGTGACCATCACGGCACAGGAGGTCGACGACCTGCTGGCGTCAGCCTCGGGCGACGACCACTAGGCAACCTCGTGCCCGGCTCGCCGACCGGGCGCGTCAGCCACCGGCCATGAGCACCCATGTCCACGACCTCCTCGTCGTCGGTGGCGGCCCAGCTGGTGCCGCCACCGCCTACTGGGCGGCCAGCTCCGGGCTCGACGTCGTCTTCGTGGAGAAGAAGGAATTCCCCCGCGAAAAGACCTGCGGCGACGGCCTGACCCCACGGGGCGTCCACCAGGTCGAGGAGATGGGGCTGGCGGATGCGTTGTCGCCGTTCCACCGGTTCGGTGGCCTGCGCACGATCGCCCACGGTCGCACCATCGAGATGCCATGGCCCGGGCATCCCGTCTACCCGGACTACGGCTACGTGGTGCGCCGGTGCGACCTCGACCAGTTCGTCGCCGAGAACGCCGTCGCCGCCGGAGCAACGCTGCTCCTGTCGACCGAGGCGTTGCGTCCCATCGAGGGCGAGGACGGTCGGATCGACGGTGCGGTTGTCCGGAACAGGGACGGATCGACCGAAGGAACCGAGTCGACGATCCTCGCCCGGTACGTGGTCGTCGCCGACGGCGCCAACTCCCGGTTCGGTCGTGCGCTCGGCACCGTACGCGATCGCAGCTATCCGATGGGCATGGCGATCCGCACCTACTACGAGAGCCCGGCCCACGACGATCCCTGGATCGAGAGCGCACTCGACGTTCGCGACCGAAGGGGCAACGCCATGCCCGGCTACGGCTGGATCTTCCCGGTCGGCAACGGGACGATCAACGTCGGGGTGGGGCTGCTTTCGACCTTCCGCGACTACAGGGAGGTGAACACCTCCTTCCTGATGGAGGAGTTCGCCCATTCCCTACCGGAGCACTGGGGCATCGACCCTACGAAGCCTGTCCAGCCCCCCACCGGTGGACGCCTGCCGATGGCCGGATCGGTCGGTCCCAAGGCCGGCCCCAACTGGCTGGTCGTCGGTGATGCCGCCGGCGCCGTCAACCCGTTCAACGGGGAGGGCATCGACTACGCCTACGAGACCGGTCGGCTGGCCGCCGGGCTCATCGCCGAGGCAGCGGCACGCAGCGACGACGCCGTGCTCACCCGCTATCAGGGGATGCTCGAGGAGGAGTACGGCCTCTATTTCAAGGTGGCCAACCTTTTCGCCAGGGTGATCGGGAACCCGGTCCTCATCCGGGAACTCACCCGGGTGGGTATGCGTTCGAAGCCACTCATGGAATGGGCGCTCCGGGTCATGGCGAACCTGTTGCGCGACGAGGAGCGGGGCGCCGCCGAAGCGGCCTACGGGGCCATTGCCGCGGTCGTGCGCCTGGTGCCCGACCGCTTCACCAGGGTGGGGGCGGCATAGGCAGTTTCGACACTTCGGCCGGATTGGCGCCGCTCGGCCCCTCTCTGCGGGGAGAATGGCTGCCGTGACCTCAGGATCCTCTCCGAGCGGTGCCCCTGCGTGGGCTGCGCTGGCCGACCTCGCCGGCCGGGCGGGCGTCGTCTCGCTCCGGGAGCGGTTCGCCCTCGACCCCTCCCGGTCGGAACACTTTGCCGGAGGGGTCGGCGACCTCTGGGTCGACTGGTCCCGTCACCCGGTCGACGACGAGGTCATGGGCCTCCTGTGTGATCTGTCCGAGCAGCGCGACGTGTCCGGGTTCTGTGCACGGATGCTGGCAGGCGACATGGTCAACCCGACGGAGGGACGGTCCGCCACGCACACGGCGCTACGTGCATCGGACGGCGACGAGACCCTGGGGCGGATGGCCGACCTGGCCGACAGCATCCGCGACGGCTCGTACACCGGCGCCACGGGTGAGCCGGTCCGGGCCGTCGTGAGCCTGGGCATCGGTGGTTCGTACCTGGGCCCCACCATGGCCCACGAGGCGCTCGCCCACCTGGCCCACCCCGACGTGACGGTGCGCTTCTCGTCAAGCCTCGACGGTGCCGACCTGACCGCCGCACTCGACGGCCTCGACCCTGCCACCACCCTCGTGGTCGTCTGCTCGAAGTCGTTCACCACGCCGGAGACGATGGTCGCCGCCGATGCCGCAACGGCGTGGCTGCGGGGGGGCGTCGGCGACGACCTCTCCCTGCACCTCGCCGCCGCCACGGCTGCGCCACAGCGCGCAGACGACCGCGGCTTGGACCCCGACCTCGTGTTCCCCCTCGCCGAGTCGGTGGGTGGCCGCTTCTCGCTGCCGTCGGCGGTCGGGCTGGCCCTCATGGTCGCCATCGGCCCAGAGGCGTTCCGCGCGATGCTGGCCGGGATGCATGTCGTCGACAGGCACCTGGGCGAAACGCCCGTCGCCGCGAACGTGCCGGTGCTACTCGGCCTGCTCGACGTGTGGCACCGCTCGTTCCTGGGTGCGACAAGCCTCGCCGTGGTCCCGTACAGCCACGCGCTGCGACGCCTCCCCGACCATCTCCAGCAGTTGATGATGGAGAGCCTTGGCAAGCGGGTCACGGCCGACGGTTCCCCGACCGACGGGCCGACCGGACCCGTGGTCTGGGGCGCCAGTGGCACCGACGCCCAGCATGCGTTCTTCCAGTTGCTGCACCAGGGCACCGATGTCGTGCCGGTGGACCTCATCGGCGTGGCCCGGTCGGTGGTCGACCCGCTGGGCACGCGCCACGAGGCGCTGATGGCCAACCTCCTGGCCCAGGCCGAGGCCCTGGCGTTCGGCCGCACCGAAGCGGAGACCGCAACCCTCGACGTCGCTCCCGACCTGGTCGCCCACCGGGTGTTCCCCGGCAACCGGCCATCGACCGTGGTCCTGCTCCCCGAGTTGTCGCCGTCGACTCTCGGCCAACTGGTGGCCCTCTACGAGCACCGAACGGTCGTACAGGCGGTGGTGTGGGGCATCAACCCGTTCGACCAGTGGGGGGTCGAGTTCGGCAAGGACCTGGCGACCCGCTTCGGTGGCCTGTTGGCGGACGGAGACGATCGACAGGAGCCGTCGTCCGGTCTGATCCGCCGCTATCGGAAGCTACGCGACCCGGACTGAGGCCGCAGCTTCGGCAGCGGCCGAGATGGTCGCCTCGATGACCTCGTCGTCGTGGGCCAGGCTCGGGAAGAGAGCCTCATAGGCGCCCGGGGCCAGGGCCACCCCCCGTTCGAGGAGGGCATGGAAGACCTGAGGGTAGATGCCGTTGTCGGCGAGGGCCTGTGCCTCGTCGAAGTCGGTTGGTGGAACATCGCCGAAGAACAGGCCGAGTAGCGGACCGACCCGTGGCAGGACCGCCGTCAGGCCAGAACCGGTAAGGGCATCAGCGAGGCCGTCCGCCAGACGGGTGGCCGTTGCCGTCAGGCGGGCATGGGCGTCGGTGTCGAGCAGTTCGAGGGTGGCACGTCCGGCGGCCATGGCCAGCGGGTTCCCGGACAGGGTGCCGGCCTGGTAGACGCCACCCAGCGGGGCGAGGTGGTCCATGACGTCCCAGCGTCCGCCGAAGGCACCGACCGGGAGCCCGCCGCCGATGACCTTGCCGAAGCACCACAGGTCGGGGGTGACGCCGAAGTACTCGGCGGCACCTCCGGCGGCCAGGCGGAAGCCGGTGATGACTTCGTCGAAGACGAGCAGCGCACCGGCGGCGTCGCAGGCCGCCCTCAGCCCCTCGAGGAAGCCGGGCACCGGGGCGACCAGGCCCATGTTGGCTGCCACCGGTTCGACGATGACGGCGGCGACCGTGTCGTCGAGTTCGGGCACCACGTTGTAGGGGGCGACGACCGTGTCGACGACCGCCCCGTCGGTGACGCCGTCGCACCCGGAGAGCCCCTGGCTGGCGACGCCGCTACCGCCGGCGGCGAGGAGGGAGTCGGCGTGGCCGTGGTAGCAGCCGGCGAACTTGACTATGCGGTTCCGGCCGGTGGCGCCCCGGGCCAGCCGGATGGTCGACATGGTGGCCTCGGTGCCGCTGGAGACGAACCGGACCGACTCGAGTCCGGCGATCCGGTCGACGACCATCTCGGCCAGGACCACTTCGGCCTCGGTGGGGGCGCCGTAGGTGGTGCCTGCGGCGGCGGCCCTGGTGACCGCCTCGACGACCTTCGGGTGGGCGTGGCCGAGAATGCCGGGCCCGTACGACTGGACGTAGTCGATATAGCGGCGGCCGTCGACGTCGTAGACGTAGGGGCCCTCGGCCCGTTCGACGAAGTAGGGGGTGCCGCCGACGGACCGGAAGGAACGGACCGGCGAGTTGACGCCACCCGGGATGACCCGCTGTGCCCGGGCGAAGAGTTCGGCGCTGCTCACCCGGCGAGCGCCTCGGCCGCACGGCGGGCCAGGTACGTGAGTATGAAGTCGGCGCCGGCACGCTTGATGGCGAGCAGGTGTTCCATGGCGACGGCGTCGCCGTCGATCCAGCCGTTGGCAGCGGCGGCTTCGACCATGGCGTATTCGCCGCTCACGTGGTATGCCGCCAGCGGAACGTCGACCTCGTGGCGGACGCGGGCGATCACGTCCAGGTAGGCGAGGGCGGGCTTGACCATCACCATGTCGGCACCCTCGGCGAGGTCGGTCCGGATCTCCTCGAGTGCCTCGCGGGCGTTGGGCGGGTCCTGCTGGTAGCCCTTGCGGTCTCCCCCGCCGACGATCTGCACGTCGACGGCGTCGCGGAAGGGTCCGTAGAGCGACGAGGCGTACTTGGCGGAGTAGGCGAGGATCGCCGTGTCACCGTGTCCGGATTCGTCGAGGGCGGCCCGGATGGCGGCGACCTGGCCGTCCATCATTCCGGAGGGTGCGCACACGTTGGCGCCGGCATCGGCCTGGGCGACGGCGACCCGTTGGTAGATCTCGAGGGTGGCGTCGTTGTCGACGCTGCCGTTGCCGTCGAGGATGCCGCAGTGGCCGTGGTCGGTGTACTCGTCGACGCACAGGTCGGCCATGAGGACGACGTCGTCGCCGACCTCGTCGCGCAGGTCGCGCAGCGCCACCTGGACGATGCCGTCGGGGTTCCATGCCTCGGAGCCCTCGGGGTCCTTGGAGGCCGGTATGCCGAAGAGGATCACGGCCGGCACGCCGAGGTCGCGCAGGGCGGCCACCTCGGTTCGGAGGCTGGAGCGGGTGTGCTGGACGACGCCCGGCAGGGACGCCACCGGCTGGGGTTCGTCGATGCCCTGGCGCACGAACATTGGCGCCACGAGGTCGTCGACGCCGAGGCGCGTCTCGGCGACGAGGCGGCGGAGGGTTGCGGTGCGACGCAGGCGGCGTAGCCGACGCTCGGGGAACATCACGGCCGAAAGCCTACGGAGGGCCGTGGGGCGGTCCCTCAGCGAGCAGTCCAGGCGCAGGCGGCATCGACGAGTCCTTCGACCGAATGGGGATCGGCCTCGACGACGCTGTAGCCCGCTTCTGCTGCGGCGGTGGCGCTGATCGGTCCGATGCAGATCGCAAGGGCCGGCGTGGGCCCACCGGCGAGGTCGGTGTAGCGGCGGACGGTGGATTCGGCCGTGAAGACGACGGCATCGGCCTCTCGGGCGGCAGCCAACACCTCGGGGTCGGTGTCGGGTTCGACGTTTCGGTAGGCGACCACGACGTCGACGTCCCAGCCTGCGGCCCGGAGGCCGTCGGGGAGGACGTCGCGGGCGACCTCGGCGCGGGCCAGCAGGATCCGTCCGCCGCCGTCCGGCGGTGGTGGGAACTCCCCCAAGAGGCCCTCGGCGACGGCCCGAACGGGGATGAGGTCGACCGCTAGGCCTGCGGCGATCAGCGGCACGGCGGTTCTGGGGCCGATGGCGGCGAACCGGGTGTCGGAGGGGATCGTCCCGTCGAGCCTGTCGGCGATGCGGCGGGCACCGTTGGGCGAGGTCACGACCACCCAGTCGAAGGCGTCGACGTCGGCGACTGCCGCAGCGAGTGCTGCCCCCCCGTCGACCGGGTCGGCTATGGCGATGACGGGGAGTTCGACGACCCGGGCGCCGCGGTCTGCGAGGGCGCCAGAGAGCGTCCCGGCCTGGTCGGTGGCCCTGGTCACGACGAGGGTCCGGTCGGCCAGCGGCAGGTCGGTGTTCAAGCCGGCCCCAGCAGGGCGGCGCCGCCCCGTTCGTCGAGGAGGTGACGGGCCAGCGCACGACCGACCGTCTCGGGGTCGGTGCCCTGTCGGGTTTCGAGTAGGAGGGTGTCGCCTTCGGGCGAGGAGATGGCACCGGTCAGACCGACGGAGCCGTCGTCGAGCACCCGGGCGTGTGCGGCGACCGGCAGGTCGCACCCGGATCCCAGTTCGGCCAGGAACCCCCGCTCGGCATCGACGGCCAGTCGAACGGTCGAATTCTCGATCCCTGAGAGGAGGGCGGCGGTCGTGGCGTCGTCGGCACGGCATTCGACGGCGAGGGCGCCCTGGGCGACCTGGGGTAGCAGGACCCCGGGATCGAGCGGGTCGACGACGTCGGGGACGAGGCCGAGACGGTCGAGGGCGGCCTGTGCTACGACGACAGCGTCGACGTCCGCTGTCCGGGCCAGGCGGGTGGCGATGTTTCCGCGCAACGGCTCGAATCGCAGGTCGGGGCGCCGGTGGGCGAGGTGCGCCCGGCGTCGGATGGATCCGGTGGCGACCCTGGCGCCTTCGGGCAGGTCGGCAAGGCGGCAACCCACGAGTGCGTCGCGCGGATCGCCCCTTTCGGGGATCGCTGCGAGGAGGAGGCCGTCCGGGGTGAGGGCCGGGAGGTCCTTGGCCGAGTGGACGGCGAGGTCGGCACGGCCGTCCAGCACGGCTGCCTGTATCTCCTTCACGAAGACGCCCTGACCACCCATCTGCTCGAGGGGCGTGGTGCGATCCAGGTCGCCGGTGGTTGCAACGACGACGAACCCGACTTCGATGCCGGGGTCTGAGCTCCGCAAGAGGTCTGCGACGCGATCGGCCTGCCAGAGGGCGAGTGGGCTGCCCCGGGTTGCGACCAGGATGCGCACCGCGGTCCCCTCGACCATCGGGCCCTGTGGCCTAGAGGTCGAAGAGGTCGCGCAGGGCCTCTGCCAGGCGCTCGCCGCGGGCGGTGCCGGCGGCGTCTTTGAGCCGGATGGTCGGCTCGTGTAGGAGCTTTCCGACGATGCCGGCCGCGATGGCCTCGACGACCTCGCGTTGGCGGTCGTCGAGTTCGCCGAGGCGACCCACGAGGCGTTCGAGTTCATCGGAGCGCACCTGGTTGCCGCGGGCACGGAGTGCGGCCACTATCGGCGCCACCGAGCGGGCGGTGGATTCGTCGACGTAGCGGTTGAGTTCGGCATCGACGATGGCCTGTACGGCGGTGATCTCACGTCGGCGCTCGGCGAGGCCGATCTCGGCGAATGCCCGGAGGTCGTCCATGTCGAGCAGGGTGACGCCATCCAGTTCTGCGGCGGCCGGATCGACGTCGCGTGGCACGGCAATGTCGACGATCAGGATGTCGCGGCCGCCACGCAGGCCGACGACCGCGTCCAGGTCTCCGTGTTCGAGGATCACGGACGAGGCGCCGGTCGAGGTGAGCAGCACGTCGACCTCGGCCAGGTGCCTGGGCAGTTCGTCGAGGCGGACGGCGACACCGCCGAGTCGGGCCGCCACGTCGACGGCCCGCTCCCAGGTGCGGTTGGCGACGAGGATCTCGGAGACGCCGCCGCCGTGCAGCGCACGGGCGAGGCCCTCCCCCATCTCGCCGGCTCCGACGACCAGCACGCGACGTCCCTCGAGGCCGCCGAGGCGTTCCTTGGCCATGGCCACTGCGGCCTGCGAGACGGAGGTGATGTTGCGGGAGATGGCGGTCTCGGTTCGGACCCTCTTGCCGACCTCGAGGGCGTGGCGGAACAGCGGGTTGAGGACGGGGCCGACCGTGCCCTCGGCGGCGCCGGTCTCCCACGAGGTGCGGACCTGGCCGAGGATCTCGTGCTCGCCGATGACGGCCGAGTCGAGGCCGGATGCCACGGCGAAGAGGTGGCGGGCTGCATCGCCGTCGTAGAGGCAGGTCAGGTGGTCGCTGAACTCTTCGGGTGGGACGTGGGAGGTGTCCTCGAAGAACTCCCTGATGTCCTGGTAGCCACCGTGGAACTTCTCGGCGAAGGCGTAGACCTCGATGCGGTTGCAGGTCGAGAGCACAACCGCCTCGGTGATGTGCTCTCGGGAGGTCAGGTCGGCCAGCACCTTGGGGAGGAGCGACTCGGCGACCGTCATGCGCTCGAGCAGGTCGAGCGGAACGGTGCGGTGGTTCAGGCCGACGACGACGACCGACACGGGTCAGGGTCTCCTGCGATTGGCGGGGATGGGCGGGTAGGCCGACGCTGCGATGCAACGCAACGCCGGGGTACCAGCATTCCCGACCGGGTGGTGGATTGACAACCCTGCGGCGAGGGGGATCGGATGCGTCATCCGGTGGCCCGGGTCGCACCCCGTCGATGCTCGTAGTAGCCGAGGATGTGGAGTTCGGTTGCGAGGTCGACCTTGCGCAGGCCGACGTCGTCGGGAACGGTCACCAGGGTGGGGGCGAAGTTGAGGATCGACCGGATGCCGGCGGCCACGAGGCAGTCGACGGCGCTCTGGGCGGCTGCGGCAGGGGTGGCGACGATGCCGACGAGGCAACACGACTCCTTGACGACCTTCGTGAGTTCGTCGACGTGCCGGACGGTGACACCGGCGATCCTGCGACCGACGACGACCGGGTCGGCGTCGACGATGGCTGCCACCGGGAAGCCGCTGGCTCCGAATCCGTCGTAGCGGCTGAGGGCCTTGCCGAGGTTTCCTGCGCCGACGATGACGACGGGGGCAGGTTCGCTGCCGCCGAGGATGCGTCCGATCTGCTGCATGAGGAAGCCGACGTCGTAGCCGACGCCGCGGGTGCCGTAGGAGCCGAGGTAGGAGAGGTCCTTGCGGACCTTGGCGGCGTTGACGCCCGCCAGTTCTGCGAGCTGTTGGGACGAGACGGTGGTGGTGCCGTCCTCGGCGAGTTCGACGAGGCCCCGGAAGTAGACGGGCAGGCGGACGACGGTGGCCTCGGGAAGCGAGCCGGCGGTGTCCTCAGGAGGGTCGTTCGGGGCTGCCATGCCTCCAACCTACGCGCTCGTGAAGCCATTCACATGGTATTTGGGTTGTGGACTCCAACCACTGCCGCTGCGGCGCAGGATCCCCTCCCGAACCCGCTCAGCCGGCCATGGCGACGAACTGCACGACCGCTGCACCGAGGAGGGCGAGGAGCAGGACCGCCACGGCAATTGTGGTTCCGAACCGCATCAGCCGGCCCTGCTCCGACCCAGTTGGACGGTGATGGCGGCGCCGGCTTCTGCTCTGTCGATGTCGGTCAGAACGACGGCGGTACCGGCGGTGATGCCCAGCTCGACGGCAGCCGATGCACGGGCGACGACCAACGAAACGAGCCCTGCCGAGTCGACGAGCAGGCCGAGGCCACCGGACGGCACCTGGTCGAAGGCCGTGACGATCTGGGCGGTCCGGACCTGTTCGCCGATGCGGACCTGGAGCCGGTTGCCGGGGAGGTCGGCCGGGTCGACGTTGAGTTGCACGTTGCCGAACGTGTCGACCCAGAGCGCTTCGGCGTGCAGGCCGTCGGGTTCCTGCACGGAGACCGGTACGACCCCGGGCACGAGCGAGCCCGGGTCGAGTACCTCGCCCAGGTCGGCCAGGTCGACTCCGTTGCAGATGTGTGCGGCCACGGGGGCGAACACGTCGCGCCCGTCGAAGGTGGTGCCCGGGCTGTCGAGATGGTGGTCGGTGTCGGTCAACGAGACGGCACGGTCGGCACCTCCGACCATCGCCACAGCCGGAGCCAGGAGGCCGTTGTCGGGGCCGACCAGCACGGACTGGCCCCCACCGACCTCGACGGCAATGCTGCGGCGTTCGCCACCGACCCCGGGGTCGACGACGGCGAGGACAACGCCGGGGCACAGGTAGGGGACGCTGCGGGCAAGGGCCAGCGAGCCGGCCCGCACGTCGTGGGCCGGGATGCCGTGGGTGATGTCGACGACGACGACTCCTGGGGCGTGGCCCATGAGCACCGAGTGCACGACGCCGACGAACTCGTCATCGAGGCCGTAGTCGGAGAGGAACGAAACCGTGTCGTAGCGGAGGCTCATCTCAACCGGCCCCCAACTCGCGGGACCGCTCGGTGGCGGCGGCTACGACGTCACGCACGAGGTCGCGGAAGCCGCCCTCCTCGAATACGGCCAGGCCGGCGGCCGTGGTGCCGCCCTTGGAGGTGACGTTCTGGCGAAGAGTCGCAGGCGGGTCGTCGCCCTGGTGCAGGAGGGTGGCGGCGCCCAGGAGCGTCTGCTCGGCAAGTGCGGCAGCAGTCTCGCGGGGGAGTCCGGCGGCCTCGCCGGCATCGACGAGGGCCTCGGCGAGGAGGAAGACGTAGGCCGGGCCGGAACCGGACAGGCCGGTGACGGCGTCAAGCAGCGGTTCGTCGACGACGACGACGGTGCCGACGGCCGACAGGATGCCGGTCGCCCAGTCGAGGTCGTCGGGTCCGGCGAGGGAGCCGGCGGCGATGGCGGCGGCACCGACACCAACCAGCGACGGGGTGTTGGGCATGGCCCGCACGACAGGGACCCCGTCACCGAGGATCGACTCGAAGGTGGCGAGACGCACGCCGGCGGCGATGGAAAGCACCCGGGCGACGCCGAGGTCGGCGAGGATCTCGCAGACCGCGGGAACCACGTCGGGCTTGACGGCGACCAGGGTGTCGGCGCCAGCGACCGGATCGGGGCCGACGGGGAGGCCGGGGATCGCTGCGGACAGGGCGTCTCGTCTCGAGGCGTCGGGTTCGGCCACGTGGAGTTCGTCTGGCATCGCCCAGCCGTCGGCCACGAGGCCCCCGAGGAGGGCCTCGCCCATCTTTCCGCCGCCGATCACCTGGAGCTTCGCCGTCATGCCGCGAACCTACCGGGTGACTGCCGGACCGCCGGTCTCGATCACCCGGCTGACGGCGACGATCCCGGCAAGGGCGATCACTCCGGCCCCGGCGAGGACGAAGATGACCTGGCCGGACCAGAGGGCCAGTGCGAATCCGAAGGTGAGCGGCCCGGAGGTCTGGCCCAGGCGGAGTACGCCGATCGACATCGCCATGACCACGCCTCGCACCTGTTCGGGCGCCCACTCGGCAACGAGGTCCTGCAGCGTCGGAATCGTGAGGCCCTCGGCGAGTCCGTAGACAGCGGCGCCGACCACAAGGAGCCACAACGGCCCGATCCCCATCAGGAGGAAGGTGAGGCCGAACACGGCGATGCCGACCTGCACCAGTCGTGCGGCGGAGAGCCGGCTGCGGGCACGGGCCACCACCAGCGCCGAGATCGTGGAGGTGATGGCCGGCGCTGCAGCGACCAGCCCCCGCTGGGTCGGACCGAGGCCGAACGTCTCGTCGAGGTAGATCGGCATGACGGTCAGGAACAGGCCGAACATGACGAAGAAGATCACCCCGTCCAGGCAGATGACGGTGGCCATGGCCGGGCGGCGGACTTCGGACAGGGCGTCGCGCAACTGTGCGCCGACGGTGACGGGACGTGGCTCCCAGGCATCGACCAGGCGGGCGGCCAGGACGGCTGCCACGACTAGCGCCACCGCGTAGAAGCCGAACATCCACCGCCAGCCGACGAGGTCGGTGGTGACACCACCCAGGAAGGGGAACACGGCGAGGCAGGTGGTGATGACCGCCGAGTTCTGTCCGATGAGTCGGGCCCGGTCGAGGCCCTGCCAGTGGTCGGAGATGATGACGACGGCGAGGTTGATGAGGCCGGCCGATCCGGCGCCCTGGCAGACCCGTGCGGCCAGCAGCCAGCCCAACGACGGGGCGAGGCCTCCGAGTGCTCCGAAGACCCCGAACACGACGAGGCACGGGATGAGCACCCGCTTGCGGCCATAGCGGTCGGCCAGGAAGCCCATCGTCGGGGCCGCCACGATGCCGGTCACCGTGCCACAGGCGATCAGCAGGCCGGCCCGGGAGGTGGGCGCCCCGAAGGTCTCGAGGATCTCGGGGGTCGAGCTCATCAGCAGCGCGTTGCTGAGCAGGCCCATCGCCGTGACCGAGAAGATCAACGAGCGGGCCGGGCGTTGCACGGTCATGGCTCGATCTCAGGGGTCAGCGTGTGGGCCCGGTGGTCGATCCACCCGGGATCGCACTTCCCCGATCGATCCCCGACGTACCGGCCACCGGACCCGAGGACGAGTTTAGATTGAAATAGCATGAAAGGCAACAGAACAGATCAGTTGGTGAACCGGGAGGTGAACCCGATCCTCGTCGCCGGGCCGAAGCACTGCTCGACTGCAGTCCACAGCGTCCCGAGCAGGCGGTCGAGTTCGGCGTCGTCCACCGACCGGGCCGGCACGGCGCCCACCAGGAAGACGGCTTCCTCCTCTCCTATGCAGAAGGTGGCCCCGACCAGCTTCCGGTTCCGGCGCAGCAGGTGTTCGAAGAAGGCACCATGGTTCTCCTCGGGCGCCGGCATCACGTAGGTCTCGTAGTGGAGCATCCGCTGACGCAGCGTGAACCGCAGGGTGAAGGTGTCCTTCTCCTCTCCCATTACCCGCACGTGCCAGCGCTGTTCGGACGGGCCGACGTCGGGATCCCGGTCGACGGCAGCGAGCACCGGATTCTCCAACACCTGGCGTCCCAGCCAGGCATCGATCAGTGCGACCAGCCGATCCTGCTCCTCGGCGGAGAGCGGTGGCGACTCGTCCATCGGGGGCACGCTAGTTCGGTGCCCTGCCAGACGGGCGGGCCAGGGGCTCAGGAACAGTCGACCAGCGTCCGCAGCGAGATGTCGTCGCAGACGCGGTGCAGGCGTGCGGCGGTGGTCGCCCACGTGTAGGACCAGGCATGTTCGGCCGCGCAGATCGCCATCTCAGTGGCGCCGGCGAAGTCGTCGAGCAGGGAGGACACGTGGGCTGCATAGTCGGCGGGTCGGCGACCCTCGACCAGGTAGCCGGTACGGCCGTGGCGCACAAGGGTGCGGAGGCCTCCGACCGAGGCGGCGACGACCGGAACACCGCAAGCTGCGGCCTCGAGTGCGACCAACCCGAACGACTCGGACCGGCTGGGCATGACGACCACGTCGGACGCCCGGTACCAGGTCGCCAACTGCCCGTGTGGCTGCGGGGGGACGAACAGCACCCGGTCGGTGAGGCCGAGTTCGGCGACGAGCCGACGGACCCGGAGTTCCTCGGCTGGGCCGTCGACACCGCTGGCCCCACCTACGACGGCGAGCCTGGCGTCGGGCCGATCGAGTTCGGCAAGGGTGCGAATCGCCACGTCGACGCCCTTCAACGGCTGGATCCGGCCCACGAAGAGCAGCAGTTCGCCGGGGCCGATGCCGAGGGCGTCGCGGGCATCGTCCTGGAAGCCCGGCGAGAACAGGGAGTGGTCGACACCGGGTGGCACGATCTCGATCCGGGACTCGACGGCACCGTAGTGGTGGACGAGTTGGCGAACCTCCTCGCCGCTGTTGGCAAGGATCACGTCGGAACAGCGGATGACCTCGGCTTCGGCGTCCATGCGCCGCTGTGGCTCGAAGTCGCCGGTCTCGGCCTTGACCCGGGCCAGGGTGTGGAAGACCGTGATGAGCGGCAGGTCGAGCTCGTGCTTGAGCCGGTGTCCGGCCTGTCCGCTCAACCAGTAGTTGGCGAGCAGGCCGTCGAAGTCATCGTCGACGAGGTGGCTGGAGGTCCGGTCGGCGAACTCGTCGACGACCTCCGGGAGCCGCTCCTTGGGAAGGTCGTGGCGGCCGGCATCGACCTGTACGACCCGGAAGCCCGGTTCGACCTCGACGACCTCGGGGGTCCTGTCATCGGTACGGCGGGTGAACACGGTGGCCTGGCCACCCGCCCTGGCGAGGGAACACACGATCTCACGAACGTAGACGGTCATCCCGCCGCCGTCCCCGGAGCCGGGCTGGACCAGCGGTGAGGTGTGCATCGAAAGCACGGCCAGGTGGCGCATCAGCAACCTCCGGACACCGGTGGCAGGATCGCCACCTCGTCGGTGGCGGAGACCGGCTCGTCGCCGGCGGCGGGGTCGCCGTTGAGCCAGACACGGCAGTTCTGGACGAGGCCGGCGAACTCGGTGCCGAAGCGATCACAGGCGGCTCCCACGACCTGGCTGACGGTGGATCCGGGGACCTCGACTTCGCCGGTTCCGGCGGCGACGCGCACGGAGGCGAAGAGACGAAGTACGGCCATGCCCGCAAGTGTAGGGAGGTGCCCTGTCCGCTCCCAAGGCCGGTACGGTCGGCGTCCGTGCCACGCCTGTTGCTCGTCCGCCATGGTGAGTCGGAATGGAACGCCGTCGGACGCTGGCAGGGACAGGCGGATCCGCCACTGAGTGAACGCGGCCTACGCCAGGCGGAGGCAGCCGCCCGGACCCTCGGGACCTTCGAATCGGTAACCGCCTCGCCGTTGCGGCGGGCCGCCGACACCGCCGTGGTGATCGCCGCTGAGCTGGGTGTGGGCCCGGTGCCGACGGATCCCGACCTCATGGAGCGCGATGCCGGCCCGTGGCAGGGCCTGACCCGCGACGAGATAGAGGCTGGCTGGCCGGGCCACCTCGATTCGGGAACTCGCCCTGAGGGCTATGAGGGCGATGTCGCCCTGATGGAGCGGGTGGGTGCGGCCCTGGGCCGGGTCGTGGCCCGGACCGACAGCGATGCGCTTGTCCTCACCCACGGCGGCGTGATCTACGCGCTGGAGAAGGCGTGTGGGGAACCGTTGAGTCGGTTAGCCAACCTGGCGGGCCGTTGGCTGGAGTGGTCAGACGGCGGGCTGTCCCTCGGGCCCCGCGTCGAACTCATCCCCGACGGCACCGTCCCCGACCTGCTCTGACGGGCCTGGCTCCGGGGGTGCGTCGCCGAGTCCGGCGATGACCTCCTCGTAGCCGTCGAGGTCGCCGGCGTCGGCCTTTTCCATTGCGGCCTCGATCACCGCCAGGTCGGCCTCGAGCGACTCGAGTTCGACATCGTCTCCG